>ODAI011551257.1_pt1 | contig 12913 bp, 11 predicted proteins | sample 1539321 | NCBI WGS metagenome assembly ODAI01 (sample SAMN02144231, study PRJEB22623) | gut metagenome | biome: sheep rumen | host: Ovis aries | place: New Zealand | reverse complement strand
GCGGCAGCAGGTTCTGAATGAAACCGGGTGGCAAACTTATTGGACATCCCCTCCTTGCTTTTTTCCTGCGTCCCACTGCCTCATTTTGAACGCTAATAGCAGAACTGATGCTGAAACCCTGCCCCTGCCCTTGTCTTTATTGAATAAAAAAGAGGATTGCTATATACTGTCCAAATACAGACTGAAAATGGCGGATTTATGAATTGAATCCCGGGTCTGTAGATTTGCAGGTTTCCATACGGGAATCTGGATATTTTCCCCAAATCAGGAGTTTTATATGGCAGAAAAGAAACAGCACAAGATTGTGTCGGCATCGACCGGTGAAGACGTTACAGGAAAAAAGCGTCCGTCCGCGGCGGCTGCACCCGCAAAATCAGGAAATGCAACCGGCCTCCGCGTTGGAGCCGTGATTCTCTGGATTGCAGCACTTGCATTTGAGGTTCTTGCAGTGGCCCTCATTCTGGAGAAGCTTCTTGTCCTTCCGAAGATTGATCCTCTCTACAAGGGAATCGCCGCTCTCGTGCTCGACATGGTATGTGTAATCATCGGCTCACAGCTCTGGAAAAAGGCCAACCACATCGATCCCGCTTCACAGAAGAATGCAGTCAAGTTCTGGCTGTGGAACAATATGGGCATTATCGTGGCGGCTGTCGCATTCATTCCGTTTATAATCATTCTTCTTACAAACAAAGATGCAGACAAGAAGACCAAGGTCGTGGGAACCGTTGTCGCCGCAATCTTCCTTGCCATTTCAGGACTTGCAAGCTATGACTGGAATCCCGTGTCCCAGGAAGCCGTGGCCGCCGCTACCGCCGGACAGAGCGTCTACTGGACTGAGCACGGAAAGAAGTTCCATACTCATGAGGACTGCCAGGCTCTTGACCGCACCGAGACACTCTACAACGGAACGGCACAGGAGGCAATCGATGCCGGAAAGGGAACAATCTGCAAATTCTGTGAGAAACGCGATGCCGCAGCACTTGAGGCCGCACAGGAGGCAATCGACGGTGAACTTCCAGCCGCCGCAAACGAGTAGTTTTTGAAACACAGGCTGTCCGCTGAGGCAGCCTTTTTTTTGTCAAAATAAAAAAATATTTAAAAAATATATTGCGGAATTCAGTTTTTGGCTTTATCATATCCGTATATCAACTACTACTGACCGTTCGTTCATCACCTCCTATAACACAATCCCGGACGGTCGGTAGATTTTTTTTGCACATCCTGTGGAAAACTGTGAACAATCTGTGGATAAAAAGTGGATTGTTTTGAATTCCTGTGAATTTCCCAAATCTTCCTGTTCAATCACCAAAACCTAAAATTCCAGAAGTGCTGATATTTACTGGGAATTTTGCCATTCACGGGTGCAGGAGAAACAAAGTTTTTACACTACCGAACGTTCGTTAGTAAAAATCTGCCTGTGGATAACTTCTTCAAAACTTTTTTTGGAAAACAAAAAAATACCCCGGTATTCATTCGGGAACGTTGTCCTGAAGGATTCCGGGGCATTTGCCGTCAAATCAGATGATCTGTCTGTCAATCAATCAGTCCGGCATTGACTGGTATTCATCGAATTTTGCAAGAACGGTTGAATCTTTATTTTTGTCTGCAAGGCTCACGCACACGGTCACCAGCAGGTTGATGAGGAAGGCGGGCAGGATTTCGTACACTCCGAAAACAGGATGCACGGAAGCCGGGACTTTGTTCCACACGATCAAGGTGATTCCCGCGCAGATGAATCCTGAGATTGCCCCTTTGTTTGTGGCTCCCCTCCAGAAAAGCGACAGAAGGATTATCGGTCCGAGGGTTCCTCCGAAACCGGCCCATGCGTAACTCACAAGGCTGAAGATGGAGCTGGTTTCATCGAGAGCAAGCACAAAGGCGATTGCGGCAATTACAAGAACGGTGATGCGGCTCACGTTGAGAACCTCCTTGTCGGAAGCGTTCTTCTTTATGACGCCCTTGAAGATGTCCTGGCTGAAGGACGAGGAGGCGACCAGAAGCTGGCTGTCTGCGGTGCTCATTGCGGCGGCAAGGATTGCACAGAGGAAGATTCCTGCTATGAAGGGCGGGAACATCTGCTTCAGTGTTTCTGAGAAAACCGTCTCGGCGGCTGCAGTGTTCAGAATCTTCGGAAGCAGGTAGACGGATCCGAGCGATCCCACGAGAACGGCGACTGCGAGTGCAATCAGCACCCACACCAAGGCAATGCGGCGGCTCACTTTGATTTCATGGTTTGATCTTATGCCCATGAAACGCACTATGAAGTGGGGCATTCCAAAGTAGCCGAGTCCCCACACCACTGCTGAAATTATTGAAACGATGCTGTAGCTCTGGTTTTTCGAGAAGGCTTCCTGCATCTTTTCGGAGACTGAGTTGAATTCTCCGCTCATGGCTCTCTGTCCGAACTCATTCACTTTTTCAATTGCATTGCCGATTCCACCGAGATTCAGAATCATTATGGTGCCGGTAAGGATCAGTGCCACGAACATCAGTGATCCCTGCACGAAGTCGGTGGTGCACACTGCATGGTATCCGCCTGTTATCGTGTATGCGAGGATAACCACGAGACCGATTATGAGACCAACGCGGTACTGGAGCCCGAACACTGAATTGAAGAGTTTCGCGCAGGCCACGAATCCGGAGGCCACATATATTGTAAAGAAAAGGATGTTGAAAAGAACGGTTACGGTTCCCAGAATCTTCCGCTTGTCGTTGAACCTGTTGTTCAGGAATTCGGGGATTGTGATTGCATTTCCGTAGCAGATTGTGCATTTGCGGAGCCTTTTTGCCACGATGAGCCAGCTCAGGTATGTACCCACCGCAAGACCTACGGCCGTCCAGAATGCCTCTTTTATGCCTCCCAGGTACGCAAGTCCCGGAAGTCCCATAAGAAGCCATCCCGACATATCGGAAGCCTCCGCGCTTAATGCCGTGGTCCAAGGCCCCATTTTGCGTCCGCCAAGGAAAAAATCCTCGGAACTGTTGTTTTTCTTCATTAACTTGACACCGATGAAAATCATCATGCCCAAGTACAGCACAAAAGCAATAATCTGCTGAATCATTGCACCATTCATTTTATGTTGCCTCCTTGAATATTTATACAATTTTATAGTATATCGTGTCTTCTTGCAATGGAAGAAACTGTTTTTTCCGGTGGAAACCGCTTTTTTTTCACTGCCGTTCGTGCTATAATCAGGCGATGATAAAACGGACCGGACATGCGGATCTGCCTTTGCACCACGGCACCGTTCCCAGATGGCTTGCAGACAGGATGAGGGATCTGGGCACGGAGATAATAGAAGCTCTTCTCATTGAATACGGACGCCGGGAGGTTCTTGTGCGGCTGAGCGATCCCCTGTGGTTCCAGTCGCTGGGTGCTGTGCTCGGCATGGACTGGCATTCGTCCGGAATCACCACCAGCGTGATGTATGCCCTGAAGCGGGGGATAAATGCGCGTGCGAAGGATTTCGGTCTCTGCGTCTGCGGCGGAAGGGGAAAATACTCAAGGCGCACTCCCGATGAGCTTATGTATCTTGCCGAGCATACAGGTCTTCCCGGAGACGAACTGGTGAGGGCAAGCAGGCTTTCCGCGAAGATAGACAACACTGCGGTTCAGGACGGATTCCAGCTGTATCAGCACAATTTCATCCTCAGCAAAAACGGTGACTGGGCTGTGGTTCAGCAGGGGATGAATTCTCTTTCAAAGACAGCAAGACGGTACCACTGGTGTTCTGCAGGACTCAGGTCGTTTGTGGAATCCCCCCATTCAGGCGTTACTGGTGAAAATCAGGGTACAATCCTCAATCTGACGGATACAGATGCAGGGGATACAAGAAAGTCGATACTGGAGCTTTCCCGCGAGGAGCCCGGCAGAATCATAAAGGAGATAAGCGACATACAGCGTCTTGGAAATCCTCTGGCGGAAAAAGAGAAGAAGCTTCAGTTGGAATTGTTTGCAAAGGAGAATGAGCTGACCACACAGGCCGCCGCGGAAAAAATGGAAGGACTTGTGATTCTGGACGACGGAAGCCGCAACTGTGTGATGCCCGCACACCATGAAGTGAGAAAGGAGGACGTGGACTTGAAGCGTCTCGGAGGAGTCCTTGCAGCGGCATACACGGCAGGCCCCGGGGATTTCGAATCCCTTCTGCTCACGCCGGGGCTGGGTCCTAGGACACTGCAGTCTCTCACTCTCGTAAGCGAAGTCATTCACGGAACCCCCAGCCGTTTCAGGGATCCCGCAAGATTCAGTTTCGCCCACGGTGGAAAAGACGGACACCCCTTCCCTGTTCCCACGAGGATTTACGACGAAAGCATCCGCATACTAGGCGATTCCATAGAAAAATCAAAGATGGGCTATAAGGACAAGTCGGAATGTCTCAAAAGGCTCCACGGAACCGCACTTGCGATAGAAAGGAACTGCGCCCCTGAAGCCGATTTCGATGCGGCCTTAGCGTATGAAAAGGCACATTCGAAGGAATGGGGCGGACGCACATGCACCGACTGACGAAAAACTGTACTTCTCACTCTTCCTAAAATCTGCTATAGTGTAGCCATGATCAAGGCACAGATTCAGGACAAAGAACTTTCAGACAGAATAGAGGCGCTTCCGAAAGACGACATGGTTGTTTTCGTTATGGCGGACGGAAGGGCAAGAGGGGCAATGTTCCACGGCACCCGTTTCGTCAATCAGATGAGGGTGCAGCACAACACCGGTATTCTTGAGACCATGGTTTTGGGACAGGCTTCTCTTTGCGGGGCAATGCTTCTTCCGACGCTGAAGGGAAAGGAGCACGTCACTTGGAGATACGAGGTTGACGGCCCTGCCAAGGGATTTTCCATCGAAGTTGATTCCACAGGTTATATACGCGGCTATCTTTTCACGGACCACATTCCCGTCGACAAGCCTCTTGAAAGCTGGGATCTTTCCCCTTTCCTTGGTGAAGGCACAATGAGCATGTCAACTCTCCGCGAGGGAGATAAGAATCCATACGTGAGCTCCACGTCAATCAGCAGAAGGAACATTGCCGAGGATCTGGTGGATTATTTTGACCAGAGTGTGCAGATTAGGACTGCGTTCAACACCGGCATACAGATGGACACAAAGGGGCGCGTCATCGGTGCTGGAGGTCTTTTCCTTCAGATCATGCCCGGAATGGGAGGCACTAAAGGCGACAAGATTGAATCTCTTTCGGACGGGCAGCTGGTCGAAAGACTTGAGATTGCGTTCAATACGCTTCCCTCCCTCGGAAAATGGTTCAGCGAAGGCCGGTCTCCCGAGGATTTGGTCTACGGTCTTTTCCGAGAATTCAATCCTTCAATAGCCCTGCACAGAAAAGTGAGGTATGACTGTCCGTGCAGCAGGGAAACCTATCTTGCGCACATAAGGAGGCTTCCACCGGAAGAACTTCTCGACATACGCAAAAACGGTCCTGATCCTCTTGAAGTGTGCTGCAGAAACTGCGGATCCGTGTACCGTATTCCCGTGTCGGAAATCTGAACGGAGAAAATCAAGGCAATGAAAGAAAGGCTGCCTGAAAGACTTCTTCAAAGACATATACCCACTCTGCTTTCAAACTGGAGGGCAAACGGAAACATCTCTCCGCTGTCCCGCAAAGAGCTTTTCTCTGTCTCATCTGCGCTTCTTCAGCTTCAAAGGGGACTTACGGGCGACAGAAGCCTTGCCGGAAAGGGGTATATGGATTCCGTTCCTCTTTTGGGCTCATATCTTTTGTACTACTGGCCTGTCTCCTATATGCAGATTTCCACAGCCTCGCTTTCAGCCCTGAAAAAACTCTCTTCCATTGCATCTAAAAGGAAAGTGCGGATTCTTGACGTGGGAAGCGGTCCTGGGCCTGCCTCCGCCGCACTGTGCGATGTTCTTTCCACTGTGGGAGCCGGGGAAATCAGTATTGTTCTTGCGGACTCAAGCAAAAAGGCTCTGTCTCTTGCACAGAGGATTTTCAAATCGGATTTTCCCTCTGCCGGTGTCACGACTTCTGTATGCGATTTTGAAAAGGGGATGGCCGAGTCTGTGGATGCAGACATCATCATTATGAGCCATGTGCTGAATGAGCTTTGGAATGGTAAGGAGGATGCGGTTTCCCGCCGCACTGATTTCCTTATGCGCCTGTGCGGAAACCTTTCCGATGGAGGAATCCTCTTTCTGTGTGAGCCTGCAATGCTCAAGACGAGCCGTTCCCTTATCGAAGTGAGGAATCGTCTTGCGGAAAATGGATTTACGGTGGTTTCTCCCTGCACCCGCACATCAGCCTGCCCTGCCCTTTTGCAGGAAAGCCTCACATGCCATGCCGAAGTGCCATGGAAACCCTGCGAGCCGGTTGCATCGATTGCACGCGGTGCGGGACTTGACAGAATCTCTGTGAAGATGAGCTATTTCATAATGGAAAGAAAAACTTCTGCGGATGAGGCGGAACGTAAAAATCTGCGGGTGGTTTCCGATCCTATGCTGAACAAATCAGGAAGGATACGCTATGTGCTTTGCGACGGAAAGGAGAGGTTCACGCTTTCGGCAAAAAAAGACGATGCCCATGCAGAGGAGACGGGATTCTTTTCCCTCGGCCGCTATGATGCCCTGACCCTGCATAATCCTGAGATCCGCGGAGGGGACGGAAACAAATCCTTTGGAATTGCCCCCGGGACTTCATTGGAAGTGGAGCCGTTTTCCTGCTAATCCATGAATCCGTGTGCCTGAAGCCAGGATTCCAGAGCCTTGTTCCAATGGAAGGCCTTCATGAATTTATTGTCCGTCATTCCGAATCCGTGGCCGCCCCATTCATAAACGGCGAATTCCGAGTCGATGCCTTTCTGTTTCAGAGCTTCGTAAAGACGCACGCTGTTTTCAAACATCACAACCGGATCATCACGGCAGGCCACAAGGTATGTGGGAGGCATGTCGCCGGGAATCTGCATTTCAAGCGAAAAAAGGTCTTTCATTTCCTGCGGGGGATTTTTTCCCAGAAGGCTTTTTCTGGACCATTTGTGCCCTATGTCGTCCTGCATCGAAACCACAGGGTACACGGGAATCACGAAATCCGGGCGCAGGCTTGTCTGTGTCTGTATGCCCAGTTTCTCAAGCTCGTTTGTGCGGGATGCAAAGGCTCCTGCCCATGTCACAAGATGGCCTCCGGCGGAAAAACCTATGAGACCGATTCTGTCTTTTCGTATCTGATATGAATCCGAGTTTTCCCTCACCACCTGGATGGCCCGCTGGACGTCCTGCATCTGCGAGGGATAATGATAGCGGTTTTTTGCGACCCTGTACCAAAGCACAAAGGAGGTGACTCCCCTTTCCGAAAACCATTTTGCGGTCGTGTATCCTTCGTTGACAATACCAAGATGATGGTAGCTTCCCCCCGGGCAGATTATTACAGCACTTCCGTTGGGGGATTCCGGACGGAACACCTCCATCTGCACAATCTCTCCGCGCATGGATTCGACTCCGTGCCATATGTTGAAGTCGGATCTTTTTGCGGAAAAAGCCTGTGACGGGAAAAGAAGGAATGCAAGAAAAACAAATGCGGTTCGAATTCGGAAATCAAAGGACACGACCGTCAACCTCAAGTGCGGCTTTTGCTATTTCGTCATGCATTTTCTCGGTTATCCTGCGGGCTGCAATCTGTGACTCCACGCCGTCGTATTCGGATATGTGAATCTGATCCAGAAGATGCACGTCGTAATGGTATTCCTCGCTCTTGTTGTATGAGAAAAATGCATCGTGCTTTCCCAGTCCGTATTTGTCGTTTCCGCCGATGTAGATCATCTGGATGTCGCTGTGTGTCTCAAGTGCGATGCGTGCGGCTCCTCTCTTGAAGGGATTTGTGCCGTGGCGCGGTGTGCGTGTGCCTTCGGGGAAGACAATCAGGTTGTTTCCTGCGGCAAGCGACTTTGCGGAAAGCTCCATCATTTCTTCTGTTCCCAGCGTGTTGACGATGTAGAGCTGCTTGATGATTCCCACGAACGGAGAGTGCGTGAGTCCTCCGCGGACGATGCAGTCGGCATGGGGAACCACGGAAATTATGTATACGACGTCGAGAAGCGAGGGATGGTTTGCGACGATTATTTTCGAGCGCAGGTCCTTGTATTTTTCCTTGTCGTGGAATGTGAAGCGTGCGCCTCCCATAATCCTCAGGAAATTCGTGAACATTACAAAAGAGCCGCTGATGAATGTGCGCGCGGCCTTTCTGAATTTTTCATGCGGATGGATGAAAATCATCATCACCGGAAAACATACAATTGCGATGAACATGGCTCCCACGCTGAAAAAGCCGATCATAAAAAGCTTGATGAAACAGCGGTAGGCATAGAGAATCTTGTTTTTCGCAGGCGGCAGGTCATCCGCACTGTAGCGCTCGTCCTTTGTTTTTTTGCTCATGGAATCATTCTAGCATACCTTTTCTTCCATAGTCAATGTGAATTTCAGGGCTGATTTTTCCACCTTGAATTTTTCCTGCGGATAATTTAGAATCGAGGGCATCTCTGAAGACCCGTCCCGCGACGGCTTTCACTGCAGGGAGGATGAGAATGAAAAAGTCTTTCAAAATCGTTTTCTCAATTTTCGCCGCTCTCTATCCTGTCATAATCTTCACTCTTCTGGTTGTCTTGAAGCTTCCCGTCCGCGTGCTTTCCCTTGCGATGGCCGGTGTGGGGTTCGCTCTTTTTCTTGCGGCAACCGGACGCCGGGGTGAAGACGGAGACAAGGTTTTTTCTCTGAAACCGATTATAAGCTCGGCCCTCGTTCTTGCTGCGGCAGTTGCCTGTTTTTTCACCAACAAGTCCATTTTTCTGAAGCTTTATTCGGTTGTGATAAGCCTCGTTTTTCTGATCACGTTCGGAAGCACGCTTTTTTTTCCTCCGACCATAATTTTCAGATTCGCCATTCTGACCGACAAGACGATAAAGGGTGCACCCTACGAAAAGGATGTGGAATCCTACTGCAGGAAGGTGTGCATCATCTGGTGCGTGTTTTTCATAATCAACGGAGCGATAGCGGCATATACGGCCTTTTTCTGCAGCGACAGGATCTGGTCCCTCTACAACGGCGGCATATCTTATCTTCTTATGGGCCTGCTGTTTGCGGTAGAGTTCATCATCAGGAAAATCCACGATAGAAAGATAAAATCAAAATACGAGGCGGGGGAATGAATATGGCCAAGGGACTGATTTCAGAGGAACTGGTTTTTCCGGTTGAATTTTATGATGCCGATGCGATGGGCATTGTGTGGCACGGAAATTACGTGAAATACATGGAAAAGGCAAGATGCGCCCTGCTCGACAAAATCGGTTTCGGTTATCTGGAGATGGTGCGCGTGGGGTGCGTGTTCCCGGTGGCGGAAGTCAAAGTCAAGTACATACGCTCCCTGCGCTTCGGTGAAAAAGTCAGGGCGGTCGCAACTCTCACGGAATACGAGAACTGCATGAAGATAAAATACGAGTTCTACAATGCCGACACGGGAGAGCTGACCACAAGGGCCGAGACCATGCAGATGGCTGTTGACACGAAGACCAACAAGAGTCTTTTCGTCTGCCCGGCAGATTTTACCGACAAGGTTGAGGCCTTGCTGAAGGATTCTTCAGCAGAAGATGATTGAGCGGAAGGCGGGAATCCGGATTTTACCGGGGTAATTGCAATCTTTGAAGGGAAGCTCTAAAATCATTTGACAAAACAAACGGATTCTATGATTATGGAGATATGAATATGAAAAACAAGACACTCGGATTTGCAAAAATCATTGTGACGGCGGCTCTTTTCTCGATGTTGTTTTTTTCCTGCGCCGGAAAGAAGAATCCTGCCGCAAGCAGTTTCGGTCCTGTATATGTGACCAATTCCAACAAAATCTTTCTTCTGTACCCGTCTTCGATTACGGACAGTCTGGACAACCTGTTCCTTTTCACGGGCAGATTCGGCGGCAACACTTTCACGGCCCAGCTTTACCTTTATGCAGATGACTCTGAACTTTCACTGGAGCTTATGAACGACTTCGGCATAAGCATGGGGTCCTTGAGTTACACGGAATCATCGCTGGATTTCAATTCGTCCGTCTTCCCCAGGGAACTCAAAGGAGAGTATGTTGTTTCGGATATTCAGGCCGCGTTCTATGATTTTGACACTCTTTCCTACAATTTTGAGTGTGCGGGTTTGAAATTCCTTCGCAGCGTGGAGGAAGGCAGGGAAGTGAGGACAATCGAAAAGGAAAAGAACGGAGCCTCTGAAAAAATTGAGACCATAACTCTGTCCGACGGAAAAATTGTTATTGAGAACCATCTGCGGGGGTACAGCTACCAGCTTGACCTTTTGGAAGAATAATGATGACAGAACCAAAGAAGAATCCCGCCGCTCTGGCAATGCTTGAGTTTATAAGCAGAAGTCCCAGTTGTTTTCATGCGGTAAGCAACATATGCGCCATGCTCCGAAAAGAAGGATTTGAGGAACTCGCAGAAAATGAGCATTGGAATCTGTTACCAGGAAAACGCTATTACACCACAAGAAACGGCTCTTCCGTAATCTCGTGGACTGTACCCTGTGAACCGTTCAAGGGATTTTCTCTGGTTGCGAGCCACAGCGATTCCCCCTCATTCAAGATAAAGGAAAACTGCGGGATGCAGGCGGAAAAACACTACGTGAAGCTGAACGTTGAGAAATACGGCGGGATGATCTGTTCCTCCTGGCTGGACCGACCGCTTTCGGTTGCGGGAAGACTTTTGTGCAGGAAAAAGACGGAAGCGGGAATTGTGCTTGAGATCCGCCTTGTGAATGTGGACCGCGACCTTTTGCTGATTCCCAATCTTGCGATACACATGAACCGCGAGATCAACGACGGATACAAATTCAATGCCCAGAACGATATGCTCCCGGTGTTCTGCATGGGAAAGGCTGACAACGTGTCTTTCGTGAACACAATCGCAGAGTCAGAGGGGATTGATCCTGTTACCGTAGTGTGTTCCGATCTGTACCTGTATAACAGGGTTTTGCCCACATTCTGGGGGAAGGACAATGAATTCATTGCAAGTGCCAGACTTGATGATCTTGAATGTGCCTTCACCACTCTGAGAGGATTCCTTGATTCCGTGAAAAAAGGGGAGTTCGGCGGCAATATGCCGGTTCACTGCGTTTTCGACAATGAGGAAGTCGGCAGCCAGACAAGACAGGGAGCCGCGGGAACATTTCTTTCTGATACTCTCCGCCGTATAGCACTGGCCTGCAAAAAGACCGGCGAGGATTATTACATTGCTCTTTCGGAAAGTTTCATGGTCAGTGCCGACAATGCGCATGCGGTTCATCCGAATTATCCCGACAAGGCGGATCCGACCAACAGGCCTTTTGTGAACGGTGGCCCTGTGATTAAATTCAACGCGGCGCAGAAATACACTTCGGATGCAATCTCGGCGGCTGTGTTTGAATCCGTCTGCAATGATGCAAAGGTTCCCTTCCAGATTTACACGAACCGTTCCGACATTCCGGGAGGCTCGACACTCGGCAATATAAGCGGGACACAGGTTTCGGTTTCCGCTGTCGATATAGGAATAGCTCAGTGGGCAATGCATTCTCCGTATGAAAGCGGAGGAGCGCTTGACCCTGAATATATGGAAAAGGCTGTAAGTGGATTTTATGCTTCATCACGGTGCATAAGCTGACTTTATCCACAGTAAATAATTTTGAAGGATGCAGATATGAAAAAAAAGGTGATCATCATTGGAGCTGGAATCTCGGGACTCACGGCGGGTGTGTATGCACAGCGGTCAGGATTTGACGTGACGATTTACGAGCAGCACAATATCCCCGGAGGACTTTCGACAAGCTGGTCGCGCAAGGGGTATTTTTTTGAGGGAGGAATGCACTGGCTCACAGGCTCGTCCCCTAAACTCGCGCTTAACCGTGTGTGGAAGGAGGTCGGAGCCCTCAAGGAGAACAATCCAATCTATACAAGGGAGATTCTTTCCTCTGTCGTCGGCGGAGGAAAAGACGGAGGTGATTTGCACCTTTACCGCAATGCGGAAAAGATGAGGGACCATTTTCTCGAGAATGCGCCGGAAGACAGAAAAGCCGTAATGAGACTCTACCGTGACACAAAGGCTTTCCAGAAAGTGCATCTTCCCATAAACGATTTGTTCGGTGTGAAGACAACGAAACCCTGTCATCCTTCTCTTTGGGAGCTTGTCTCCATGGCGGGTGCGGGACTCAAATATCCCGTTCTGACGAAAGAGACCTTCGAGCATTACGTGAACCGCTTTTCCAATCCCAATATCCGTCATCTGCTTTCAAGTCTCATAGGCTCAAGATACAACGCGCTTTCATTCGTGTATTCGATGGGAGCCTTTTCAAGCGGAGACTGCGGATTTCCACAGGGGGGCTCCCTACGTATGGCGCAAAACATGGCTGATACCTTCACGTCGCTCGGGGGAACAATCTCATACAGATCCAAGGTTCAGAAAGTCGCAGTGGAAAACGGAAAGGCCTGCGGTGTGTATCTCAACGGTACTCTCGTTCCCGCTGATTCTGTCATTGTTGCCCTGGATTCCCGCACTGCGGTCGATACGATGTTCGAACCCCGGCTTGAGGAGAAATGGATTTCGAAACTCAGGGGTGTGACCACGGAGCAGAATCTTTTCTTCGGTCTGGGAATTGAAGCCGACCTTTCAAAATATCCGTTCAGCATAATCCTCCCTTTGGAGACTCCGTTCAACGTGGGAGGAAACACATACCGCAACCTGAGGCTTTACAATTACGCCGCGATGCCGGGATATGCGCCTGAAGGATGCAGCACGCTCACCTGCCTTGTCATGGGGGATTTCTACGACTGGTGGAAGGCAAAAAAAGACGAGGGAACATACAGGGCAGAAAAGGAAAAGGCTCTTGCTGATTTCATAAAAATCATCGATAACGCATTCCCCG
>ODAI014044784.1_pt1 | contig 12914 bp, 11 predicted proteins | sample 1539321 | NCBI WGS metagenome assembly ODAI01 (sample SAMN02144231, study PRJEB22623) | gut metagenome | biome: sheep rumen | host: Ovis aries | place: New Zealand | reverse complement strand
CTTTCCTGTCACTCATCTCCGTAATCTGTAACCCGTAACCATTAACCATTATAATTCGTATTTATGTTCTTTCTACCAAGGACGGACTTCACCGTCTGCCACATGATCTTCATATCCAGCCAGAAGGAAATATGGTCGGCATAGTAGGCATCCCACTTGAACTTCTCGTCCTGGGTAATGCTGTTACGGAAATATGCCTGGGCATAGCCCGTCACACCGGGTTTGACGCTGTAGCTCTTGCGGCGGTTCTCGTCCATATCTGCAAGCTTATTCCCCTCATGCCAGATTTTCGGTCGAGGCCCCACAAAACTCATATGCCCCAGCAGAATATTGAGAAACTGCGGAAACTCATCCAGGCTGGTCTTGCGCATAATGCGGCCAATAGGAGTCACACGCGGGTCGTTGTCGCTGTTGAACGTGCTGCCGTCCGGATTCTTCAGGTCGGGAGAGTTCACATACATACTCCGCAGCTTGAACATCTTGAACGGCTTGTAGCCCTTGCCAGCCCTATCGGCGTTATAAAACACAGGCCCACGGTCCGTCAACCAAATAATGGGAGCCAGAACGATAATCTCCAGTACCACGAAAGGAAGCAGAATCAGCGCTCCGATAATGTCAAATAGTCTTTTGAAAAAATGCTTGTACATATTAATCTATTGGATAAGTATAGGTTCATTCATCACACTGCCATACTGACCCTCGAACATCACTTTTAGGTAAAGCTGTCCTGAACGCTTGGGGATTGTAAGCGTTTTCCGACCTGCGGCCCGCTCCGTATCATCTATCGGCTCCACGAGGTAATGATTCCCGTGAATGCTGGAGATGATCATCGACATCGGCTTGGCGTTGACACTGGAAAAGGAAACAGCCAAATTATCTCCATTCCTTTCAGCCGAGACCGTTGCATCAATCACTTCCACGGAAGGATTGTCCCAAGCGGGATTGGACAAGTCGAAAGTATATATACCGGGGGTAAGGGTTGAGAAGGATACATCTGTCCCGGAAGTCTCGACTAATCCTTCGTCAACGCCATCGTGAATCTTTCTCATCCGATGCGGTTTCTCATCCAGATTATTCAAGATGACAGTCTCGCCTGCCGCAAAGGTGGCACGGTCGCCCCGGCTGCAGCATATAGGAGAACTGTATGTCGTGTTGTAGGGATAATCGTTGAAAGCCATTGATGAAATGTTCTCCCTTTTATTATTGATATCCTTATACCGCAATAATTCCCATCCATCTTTTTCCCAACGACTAAGCAACGCATCACGGGAATATTCATCTATGCGAGTACCCCTACCACCAGAAGACTCGAATATAGATACAGATGACACCGCCCCGCCAGATTGTTTCTTCAACCCCACAATCATTACAACATGTTTGCTGTCTTGTAATAAAATATCTCCCGGCTCTGCCATTTCAATCGTTTGAGGAGACAATCTATAGAAAGAATCCAACTGTTTATATTGCGAAGTTGTAAAAGAATACGGAAGTCCTAACACATAATTGACTGCCATGCTGCAGACCGTTCCATAATAAGACGAGCAATTGGTTCCATGGTAAGGCGCCTGTTTAACATTCTCAGTGTACAAAACGCTTCGAGGATTCTTAACAGCTGTCATAAATGTGTAAAATGAGACATACTGCCCTACAAACTTTTCTTTTTCCTTTACAGAGGAATATGGAATACCAGTAACATTTTGGTCGATACCGTAATACCCACTTTGATTAGGAATCTCCCCACACGGAGTCCACGAAATCTGGACCATTTGTTCCAAACGGGATTGAAAGCCACCTGAAAGCGACAACTCTATATCTGAATCCTTAGCAGTCCATTTATTGCAAGAATTGGCCAGGATTATGACAAAGAGCCCCGATAATAAACCAATAATTGTTCTATTATACATCTATAAACAGAAAAATAACAGCACATTAAAATGAGCATCTACATTTTTTTCATATACGAAACCCTAATCACAATTGTGTATAAATAAAGGTTTGTTTTGTTTAGATAGAATCCATTCATATAACTCGTATGTATTCTTTGCTACTGAATCCGAAGATAAATGATTGATGATATACTGTCGACTTTTCTTTCCCAAGCTTAATCTTTCTTCGTCGGAAGCATTCATGGCTTCAGATAATGATTTTACAAGATTCGCAACAGATAAATCTATCCACCAGCCTAAATTATTTTCCTGAATACATTCCCATGGAGCATTTTTTGTGGTGATAACAGGACATTCACATAACATAGCTTCTGCGACAACATTTCCAAAGTTCTCATTTCTTGTAGGTAAAACAAAAACACTCGCAGAACTATACTTATCAATTTTCTCCTTACCATTCAATGGACCACAAAATAAAATTGATTGCTGTAAACCATAGCGTTGTACCTGTTGCTTCAAAATTTCTTCGTATCCCTCAGGATCGCTATTCCCGACAATATGTAATTCCCAATTATTCTTAGTATCAGAGGGAAGTTGATTCCAAGCATCAATCAATATATCAAGACCTTTTATTGGATTGACTCTGGAAAGGAAGAGTACAACTCGCTTTTCTGGTAAAAAATGATGAATGGAAGATGGAAAATCGTTAATATCCATTCCATTGGGAATTATTGCAATTGGAGAAGTTACCCCTCTAGATATTACAGCATCGGCTTCTTGTTGTGATGTAACCAGAATACAAGCAGCACGTTGTAAATCATCACGAACATATAGTCTCCACGCTATTTCTTTTTTTAGTTTTTTCAATTTATTATTATTAACACGATATAGTTCCAAATCTCCTCGGGGATTTACAACATATGGAATACCGTGTTTTTTTCCATATTGCGCCACACGATGACACGAAATTCTCCAGACACCATGATAATGAAGAATGTCTGGGTGATATAACCGATCGAATGAAGAAAAAAAATTTTTTAATGGTAAGGCAAAATAACGAGCAAAGATACTATGCGAACGTTTAATTTCATATAATTTAACACCACTATTTACAAGCTTTTCTGTATATCGATGAGATAAGTTACTAGTTACAAAACACATTTCTGCTCCCATTTTTTGAGTACCGAGACACTGAATGGGAACACTTGTTGCTGGTCCACCCGACTTTGGGTTAAGAGACATGAGAAAATGGCAGATTTTCATTTTTCTTTTTGTTTTTGTTTTTCTTTATGAAATAAACGATTATTGCAAGAAATAACAGAGATTTAGCAAAATATGAGTATAAACTTTGTGTCCCTGCACGCGGTAATGCTTGTGCAGATTTAACAGAAATATAAACAAACAAAACAAGAAAACTATCTTCTCTTTCTAAAAATCGATAAACAATACTTAACACGAAAGACAAAATAATTGCATGACAATAAAAATATCTTCCAAAAACGAAAATGGATTCTCCTACAATACCAGGAAGAGCTATACTGAAATCTGTTTCCCAATTATAGCGCCCCAAGGAGACATTTGTAAAAAGTTCATTGAAAAGGGTACCACCATGTCCCATTTTCAATGGTGAAGGAAACGGAAGAAGAAAAAACCACTCAAAATACTCGCTGATTAATTGTCCCGATTCGTTAATATAACGATCAAATAATAAAGGACTGTCTATCTCCTGTTTAATAATTAGGCCCATTACATCAGAAATGGATATATCAGATATCGATATCCCAATTCGTGTAAAAGAATAATAAACAAAAAACAAAATTAAGAAAGGAGCACCTATTCCTGCTATAATCAAAAGTCGTCTTTTTCGTTCCTTCGAAATCGAAAAAAAATAAGAAAAAAACAAAACTGCTAAAGTTACCAACATTACTCCGCGTGACATATACGCGTCGGAGCAATATGAAACATACATATTGAACAACAATATAATCCCCATTTTCTTAATATCGCGCCGATATTTAAATAAAGACCAGAAAAAAAAAGGGGAGAGAAGATTCTTTATTGTCCCTATAAAAGAAGAATACGATTGCGCATCAGAATAAAAAGATAATCTATTTTGAATATCTGGGGAAGGGGGATGAATTAATACTGATAACCGAAAAACTGGGTACATTAATTCTGCTATGCCCAGAAATAAATAAAAAACTATAAATATCTTGGCATATTTAGCATGGAATGATTCTAGACGACGAGATTCAAGGGGCACGGAAAAAGAGCGCATCCCTTTTAGTGAAAAAAACAGTAAAGAAAATCCAGTAAACGTTATAATATAAAAATAGTAATATAATCTATACCTCGCATCAGCTTCCGTCAAACAACCGCCTAATCCGGAATACAGGTACACGGACACATAAAACAAGATATAAAAAAACTTTTTTTTCCAGCATGCTTTTCTAACAACCAAATAGCAGCAAAATAAACTGAGGAACGTTGTCAAGAGAAGTGCTGTTGTAGTAAATGATATCATTTGCGTTTTTTAAAAATAAAGGCGAGGTATACAGCTTGATTGGTACAGTGAATAACATAGGATGCAAGAATTGCTAAAGCAAGTCCAGTTGCTCCGAGTCCCATCCTTACAACAAGAATATAAGTAAATACCACGACAAGTGATGCCCAAACAAAATTAAAACTAAACCCCTGCCACATCTTTGCTCTACTTGAGATAGCATGCCCAACAACATTGCACACGGCGGAGAATACCGTAGAGATGCTAAGAATAAACATTGGCCAGTTATTCGAATAATCCTTTCCGTAAAAAGACATAATAATCGGGCTACCTAAGCAAACAATCAATGCTATACAAGCTGCAACCGCAAAATTTAGAAGTAAATTCACTTTTAATACTCGCCAATACTTGTCTCCCTCATCATTAAGAGTACTTGAAAGAATTGGAAGAACAACTTGACTTATCGACATCGGAATAAAAAGAATAATTACACGCCACTGCTCAGCAGCCTCGTATATAGCCAATTCGTCAAAATTAGTACTTCTAACCAGAATTGCCCGAACCGCCCATAAAGTTGGAGTAACTAATAATGAAGACAAAGCAGCTGGTAGACTAAAAGTAAATAGTAGTTTTAAATCTTTTTTATTGAAACTATTTTTTGTTAAAACAATACCATCTCTTCGAAAATTTTGACGTATAGCAATATTATTCAAAAAATAAAGGACGATATAACCGATTCCGTAGCCCAATAAGGCGCCAAAGACGCCACCGTATTTAGCGCCGAGAATCATCAAAATAGACTCTGCCAAACAACCGATAAATTGATTAATTGCAGATGAACGAAAATCTTCAAATCCCGTTAATGTTCCACCTTGAGCAGCATTAATAACCGTAACGAACAGCCACAAGGCACCTATACGAAGTGGCAACATCACTTCCGGGGCATGAAGAATGTTATTGGACAGAAACGGTGCCAGCACCAATACCAATGCAGTTACAATCAAACCTGTTATAAACGCGAACCCATTAGTGAGAAGATATACGCTTGGGATTCTTTCTTTCTGCTTGGCTCTGTATTCCGATATATATTTGGCGGCAGTCAATCCAAGACCAGCGTTCCCCATCACGACAAACATGTGAATTGTGGAACGAACCATACCCAATTGCCCATATTCCTGCTGGGTAAGAATACGAGCTACAATAATTCCTGACAACAATACCAAGAAACGGCCTGAAGCAGACCCGACAAAAGACCAAAATGCACCATTCAGAATTCTCTGTGCAATATTGGAAGCTTTGATCTTTTGTATAACTTTATCTAAAGAGAACATCTACAGCTGAAACTAATACTTCCTTTTCATTCTCCCAGGAATTGTCTCTGCAAAATAATTCGCAGTTCGCCTTATACAAGTCAATATCCTTCATCAACTCGACAAGAGCCTCCTCTATATCTCTGGAAGACACTCCAATTTTATATTTTGCTAAATCTTTTTTTATTGTCGAATTATCATTGGCAATAACGGGCAGATTTACGCTTGCATACTCATATATCTTATTTGACGCGCAGAACCTATTGTTAAGTGTATTATTAGGGTAATAGATGTACCCAACATCACACCGACAAAGAATCTGTCCCATACAACTATATGGAACAGGTCCTGTAAACTCCACGACCAAAGAACTTCCCGCCGTCATTTCCTTTATTCTATTCAACGCATTACCACCCCCTACAATGAGAATCTTTACCTTATCTGAATGATTTTGAGCCGCTGCAACTAATTCTTCTACGTGTCGTCCCAAATTTACCACTCCGGCATACACGATGGCCTTTTTGGGTATATCAAAAAACGGCTGCAATTTTTCCAATATCTTTTCTGACTCTTCTGACGGTTCTGTATTTAAATGAGAAATGTTCCTCACAACCAACGGCCTTTCCGATAGATTATAGTGATCGGCCATTATCTTCGCCCTATCCTCATTTGCACATACCAACAAATCGACGCGATTCACTATTTTCCTTTCATTTCTATAAAAGAACCGCATGCGAGCGCTTATTTTCTTTCCTTCTGGGACTATCAATTCATGTGCGTCATACACAATTTTATTGCAAAACTTTCTGGATATGAGTTTTTTAACAAGAACTGCGGAATAATAATCATGTGCATAAAAAATATCCGGTTTTTCCTTCTTGACCACCTTATACGCGGCATGCATAGTAAGAATATACTGCGCAAAACTACTCCTAATAAATTTCGGGGGATGAAGCTGTACGCTTCGGAAAAACTCTGACTCATACCGTTTAGCCTTAAATATACTGATAACGGTTACTGCATATCCTCCTCCAGAGAGTGCTCTAGCAGCCCTAAGAACCCTGGCATCAGTCACTATATTGCCATAAACGAACATTACTACCTTCTTCATGACTCTTTTAGAAGCTGTTTAAATATGAATGAAAAAATTTTGCTAATAGTGCGCGTAAATTATTAATAGCCAATTATACTATTTGTAACTTTATGATTACCAATCAATTAAATCTATGAGTCAATATCCAACTAACCTCACTGATAAACAATGGCAAGTTACTGAAATTATTCTGGATTCGCAACATCGCAAAAGGAAATACTCTCTCTGGGACATTATGGATGCTATTACGTACATAAACCTAGCGGGGTGCCAATGGCGTATGCTCCCGAGGGACTTTCCTCACTTCAACACAGTCTTCCACTACTTCAACAAATGGAAGCTGAAGGGCGTATTTGAGGAGTTGGTTGACACTCTGCATGTTGTCATTCGCAGCTTGATGGGTCAGGAAGATACTCCCAATGTAGGAATAATTGATTCCAGAAGCATCAAATCCTCCCACCACGGTGCTCGCGACCGTGGCATTGATGGCAACAAGAAGATCAAAGTGCGCAAGAAACACATTGTCGTTGATACACTTGACCTTCCTTTGGGTGTCGTAGTTCATAAGGCTAACATTCATGACAGAGTAGATGCTCATTCGGTTATTGATGCCATGTAAGGATGCTTTCCAAGACTGAAAAAGGATATTGTCAGACGGTGGATACAAAGGAAAAAAACTCATCGACGCCTTCCAACAGAAACCGGGTACAAAGTTCACAGTCGTCTTTAGACCTAATGAATCCCCGAAGAAGTTCGACGCCTTGCCATTCCGCTGGATTGTGGAGCGCTTGTTCTCGTGGTTGGAAAACTTTCGAAGACATGGGCTATGAATTCTACTTAGATACCGAAGAAGCGATGGCTCAAATCGCTTTTTGCCGGCTCATGTATAACAAAATCTACGAATAAAATATAAACAACTTTTTAGTTATTAACGCCCTGCACTCTGGAAGACTGAACCCTGAGTTTTGACGACTTCAAAACATTTTTCCCTTGGAAATCTGGTATCAAGACTTTTCCATCAGGGATAGATCTACAATTGGAAAAAGTCAACACAGCATTTTTTTCCATTGTTTGAGGAACTATCGACATGGACCTATCACATAAATAAAAAACGCAATTGATGTAATCCGCATTAGAATCTATAATATAATTTGATGCATCACAAGAGTTAAGGTAGATACTGCAATCCTGATAACTGCGTCTGCTATCTATTTCCCCGTTATTTGTATTATAATATCTATTCCTCCCCAATAAACAATGCTTAAACATAAGGTTGTACCGAGGATTCTCAACTGCATTATAATTTAAACGCGAATCAGAAACCACAACTTGAGACTTGCTCCCCGGATTGATACGGAACAATATGCTTGGCTTATAATCGTATTTGACTATCGCCTGCTGTTTAAGTTGTTCCTCAGTTAACAGATAGATTCGGGAAAGAGTCATTTCCAAAGGATTGGTTGTTATTAAATCAACATCACACAAAGCGAAATCCGCAACAGCTCCATCCACTTCCAAGCCTTCGATTTTAATTTTAGAAATATAGCCGAGTTTATGAGGATAACTTAACTTCCCTACATGGATCAGTTCCCACGTTTTCACATCTCGATCCAGGTGAATCTTGCAGTTGCTGATGGCTATATTCGGTAGATTCTTTTTTTCGAGTTCTGGGCGTTTATTAATCTTTTTGGTGAGATTTGCCAGGTGAATCAAACAATTCTGCCTCTTACTCAGGTAGAAGACACAATCATCATAGTAAACGTCAAACGGCGTATAGGCGTTATAATCAGGACGTATAGCACAGGACTTACCATAGACAAAAGTACAACCCACATAATGAAGCTCTCCAAAAAAAGAGCTCATCGGAAGACTTGTTGCTGTAAACTTCGTATTGACGAATGTGAAATCTCTACCATAACAATGAACATCAAAACGGTTCAAAGTACTATTCTCGACGCGGACGGTACTTATATTGTTGTTACCGAAAACGCCCCATGCTCCCTTTCCTTTTATGCCTGTAAAACGGGAATTCCAAACATTGTCCATCGAGAACCCATAACCATACTTGTCAGAAGTTGAGTAAGTACCATTGATAGTAATATCCGAGCATTTGATATTTGTGCAGTTATGTAGAGTTATAGCGACATCACCATTCATCGTAGATGGTTCCGGAGTATTGATAACAATATTCGAAAGTTCTACTTGATTCTGGTTTTTTACCATAATCAGGAAGGTCTTGTAACGAGAATCCCGTATCCGGTTCATTGTAACATTTCTCACATACTTTTCCGACGAAGAAACATCGACGAAACTAAACTGTGGTTTAGACGTTGCGTTACTATATGGTGCAATAGTCTTATTCACTGCTTTTCCATCTTTTATCAAGAGAATGTCTTTCCTAATGGCCCCATAAGAATAACCTTCCCGGTTCTCCACCCATGGCGCTGCATCATTGATGATAAGGAGATGTTCGCCCTTTTTTAACTGCTCGATTGCGTCAAAACGATATGTGAGAAGACACTCCGGAGATGTACTTATCTTCACATCTTTTTTTTCGAAAGAGAACAAGTAGAAATTCAAAACGTTGTCATTACGGACATTAATCTTCACTCCCCTGAAATCTGTCTTATCCGTCAAAGGTATACTTTTAGCTTTTCGGGGAATTGATATATCTATATTGTCTATCCCTGAGTAATCAACGGTCACATTCCTCCTGGCCGCCTCAACATGGGTCTTATATAAGACTTCGAAACATTCCTCCCCTGTTTTGGCAGTCAGAAGTCCAAAATCAACAGGGGAAATGCCACTCTCTGAAACATTTTGGAAACCGATAAAAGAGATAAGTAAGACTATAGTTCTGAACATTATTTATCAATGCTTGATTTTGAGACAATTATAGATAAAATAAAACCTGAAGCCTTTCTAAGAATAATACTGGATACAACTGAAGCAAATAAGATCAAAATAATATTTACGACACTCGAACCAGTAAGGCTCATAAAACTCAAAGGGCTAAGAATGAACAGAAGATGAACAATGTAAATCTCATATGAATACTTGTCCGACATCCTTAACAACCATGAATAGCGTATTTTATGGAATATCTCGTTCAAAACAAAGAAAAGAGCAACCCCCAAAAACAAATGTCCATACCTGCACCATGCATTAAACAAGGTCAAAACATTACCCGTCAAACTAACTTCAGCAATATATTTCAAATAAATCTCGACGCCACTCATGATAATCGCGAACGACAGAAAAAAAACGATTATCGCTGTCTTCATATTATTACCAAATCGTCTTATCATATCCATGGCAAAAAAACCTACCACGAAACATGAAATCCTGTCCGGAAGGAAATAACTGTTAAAAGCTATTCCGACTATCTGTATGAGTAATAGTAATGAAAAATAAATGCACAGGACAGTTAAAACGGAAGAAGCGGGAGATATTTTTTTTCTTATCCAATAAAGATAGGGAGTCAAAAAATAGCAAAACAAAATATAGCCCACAAACCATAGATGTCCAAGTCCAGGTAGCGTCCCGGCACATACGATGGCTTTTAAAACAGACGTCAAACTAACTTCTGACGGACAAAATATAAGATATAGAGACACGGCTAAAACAAGAAACACCCAATAGGGAACAAGAATCTTCCTGAATGTCTTGAACAAAAAACCAATTGGATTTTCTATTTCCTTGGCTCCATACAAAAAGCCACTGATAACGAAGAAAATCTGTACTCCGACATTGAGCCACCTGCAAATTTCATTATCGTAGAATTGGAATAGATGGCACACAATTATCATCAGCATAGCAATAAATCTCACCATGCTGATTGACGCAAATCGTCCTTTGTCACTGATTTCTAACATACGGTTTTCTTCCATCCTTTTCTTGAGGCCCCATGGAATATCGGTCGCTTGGCGTAATCGTCCTTCAACAGTTCCACGACAAAGAAGAACAGTCCTCCCTCTCGTAAATAGAGGCTCAGTTCGTCAGAAGAGAGGTGGTATTGCTCTTTTTCCTGAAACGATTCGAGCTCAGTTCCTTTTCTCCGCGTCTTCAGTGTCCCGACGAGGTTGGGATTCTTATCCGGCTCCCCTTCGTACACAAAGATGCTACCGTCCCACAGCGGTGTCTTATCGTTCTCTTCGAGGTACGACCACAGGCAACCCGTGATATCGACAAAGTCTCATACGGCATTCACTGCCATTCCGCTCTTTTTTCGTGGCGAACAATTTTTCTTTTCAGGTTTCATGCTTCGACAAGCTCAACTATCGCCTCAAGTCTCATGTTCCGGCAGGCAGTATCGAACTGCAAACTTTCGTTCCACCTGTGCTGCCAGAAATCCTTAATGCTTAGATGTGATAAACACCCTCCAACGGACAAATATTATGGCAGTCTAGTACCACCTTTCCCTTGAGTTTGTCCCAATTTTGCTTGATATGGTCGTGCTTCACCATAATCACCACCATATCCACTTCGCTCAGGAACTGGTCGAAGTCGAGAATCTGGTTCTTGACGATTTCCTTCTCGGTGAAGAAGGGGTCAAAGGTCTTGAGCGGACGGGCAAGGTGACGCTCCTGGATGTCAAGCATCTGAAGGGTCGGGCTTTCGCGGACGTCATCTACATTCTCCTTGTAAGTAAGACCGTAGAGACCAATGCGGCGGTTGTCTGTGATACCATGCTTCTCCATAATCTCGTGGATACGCTCGAGCACGAAAACGGGCTGGTAATCGTTGGTCTTCATAGACTCGTCAATAACTTTGGCGAGTTGAGGATAGTCGCCCACCAAGAACCAAGGGTCAACAGAGATGCAGTGGCCACCAACGCCGGGACCAGGCTGAAGGATGTTTACGCGCGGATGCATGTTGCATATTTTGATAATCTCATACACATCCATGTTGTCGTGACGGCAGATACGACTCAGTTCATTTGCAAAAGCAATGTTCACAGCACGGTAGGTATTTTCCACCACCTTGGTCATCTCAGCGGTACGGATGTCGGTGACGACGATCTCGCCCTGGCAGAAGGAGGCGTAGTAGCTCTTGACCTTCTCGCCAATCTCCTTGGAGTCGGCTCCGATGGTGCGGTTGTTGTGCAGCAATTCATACACCATATTGCCGGGGATGATACGCTCAGGAGCGTGGACGAGGTTGATGTCCTCGCCAATCTTAAAGCCGTTCGCCTCAATTACGGGACGCACAAACTTGTCGATGGTGCCAGGGCTGACGGTGGATTCGATGACGACGGTTGCTCCCTTGGGGCACACCTTCATCACTTCCTTGACAGCGGCTACGACATAGCAGGCGTCAACCTTCTTGGAGAACTTGTCATAAGGAGTAGGAACAGATACAATGTACATATCCGTCTTCTGATACTCGGTGGTAAACTTGATTCCGGCCTTTACTGCGGATTGGAAAAGATCATCAAGACCGTCTTCCTTAAAGGTGGTCTTACCTGCGTTAAGAGTAGCAACAAGTTCCTTGTTGTAGTCTGTACCTATGACCTCTACACCGTGAGAAGCCATCATCAATGCTGTGGGCAGTCCAATATAGCCCAGTCCAATTACGTTAATCATTTCTTTTATAATGTTTTATTATCTTATTTTACTTCGTATCTATCTACCTGTTCGCCGTTGAGGGCGCGAACAATGCGGTTGCAGGCCTTGCCGTCACCGTAAGGATTGACCGCCTTGGACATACGCTCGTAGGCGGTAGCATCATCGAGCAGAGTGCTTACCTCGTTGACAATGAGGTCATGGTTGGTGCCTACCAGATGTACAGTGCCGCTCTTAAGAGCCTCGGGGCGCTCGGTGGTGTCGCGCATTACAAGCACGGGCTTGCCCAAGCCAGGAGCTTCCTCCTGAATGCCGCCTGAGTCGGTGAGCACCACTGTGCTCTTTTCCATCAAGTAAACGAACTCCAGGTACTGAAGAGGTTCAATGAAGAAAAAGTTCTTGTATGCGGTCAGGTCATCGCCAAACACTTCGTGAATGGGCTTACGCACATTGGGGTTTAGGTGCATGGGATAGACAAAGTCCACATCAGGATACTTCTCAGAGAGATCCTTCATGGCGGTAACCATAGAAATGAATCCCTCACCGAAGTTCTCTCTG
>ODAI013393459.1_pt1 | contig 12914 bp, 10 predicted proteins | sample 1539321 | NCBI WGS metagenome assembly ODAI01 (sample SAMN02144231, study PRJEB22623) | gut metagenome | biome: sheep rumen | host: Ovis aries | place: New Zealand | reverse complement strand
TGAGCCTATGCTCGTTATACCCGGAAAGGGTGATATGACAAAGCGTATGGAAGAAATTGGTGTGCCGTATATTATATGCGGAGTGACCCAGTGGCAGGCTCCGTATGTTGATCCTTTCAGGTTTGCAATAAAGAAAAGTATCAGAAGAAAAAAGATAAAAGAAGAAACAGATTATCTGTATGACACCCTTAAAGAAGAGAGAATAGATGTGATTCATTCCAACTCAGGTGTAATTGGCCATGGCGCAATGCTGGCAAAGAGACTGGGGTGCAGGCACATCTGGCACATAAGGGAATTTTCAAGAGAACACTTCGGGATGAGGTATTTTTATTCATCCAAAACAGTTGCTGATTATTACAATAATGCCTTCAGGCTGATAGCAATATCGGATTCAGTAAAAGATAATTACAAAAACAAATATCCGCTTACGAATATTACGAGGATATATGATGGCGTGGATGCATCGGATTTTGCCGATGAAAAAACGAACAAACAAAAAGAAGACGGTATTTTCAGATTTATTTATGTCGGATATCTGTACGAAAAGAAACATCAGCTGGAAGTACTGAAGGCGGCCGATGCCCTGCTAAAGAAAACAGATAAAAAATTTGAACTATATATAGTCGGTGACGGAAAACAGAATTATAAGAAAAAACTGGAAGACTATATAAACAAGAATAATCTGAAAAATGTATTTTTGACAGGATACAGAGATGATATCAGGGATATGCTTAAGACCATGGACGTGGGTATCATCGCTTCGGAATATGAAGGCTTTGGCCTTGTGACAGTTGAATATATGTTATCTTCACTGCCGGTTATCGGGTATAACCATTCGGGCACAGCGGAGATAGTTAAAAATAAAGAAACCGGAATACTCTATGATGATGAGGCAGGGCTCATAAAAGCGATGGAGTATTTTCTGAATAACCGGGGAGAAATAAAACAGCTTGGAGTCAGTGGAAGAAAAAGAGCAAAAGAGCTGTTTACGTCCGAAAGAAACACAGATGAAATAATATCTATGTATAAAGAATTACTTCCTTGATCTTAATAACTGAACAGGAATGATAAATGAGTATTGCTTGGAAAACAAAAAGATTTATCTGGAGAATAAGAAAATATCTGGATAATCATACAAAAATCAGAATCGGACATAAAAAATATAACGGGAAACCTATATTAGGTATTCGGGAATGTAATAATGAATTATTAAGACTTTTGGAAAGCAAAGAGCCTTTTGCGGCCGCAAGAATAGGTGGAACGGAACTAAGAGCTCTTGTATCATGCCAGAAAGAAAATAATTCAACAGAGGAAAAGCAACAGTGTTACGACTACCTGTCGATTTTTTCCGGTTTTTTCGGTGACATAAATGATTTTGACAAATTTTCAAGACTGATGGAGGATAAGATCCATTCAGTTGATCTCATGGGAGTCTGGTTTAACAAAATGGAAGACTGGATCCTGAAAAAATACGGAGATGATAATCTTAAGTATGGTCTCCTTGAAGGACTTGAGCCCTGGTACACACCGGATAATCCATGGTCGAAAGCATTAAAAGGCAGGAAAGTATTATGCATTCATCCGTTTGCCGAGAGTATAGAAAGACAGTATAAGTACAGGAAGGAATTGTTTAAAGGGGCGGATATTCTTCCTGAATTTGAGCTAATCTGTCTTAAAGCTGTTCAGACTATCGGAAATGAAAAAGATGACAGATTTTCAACATGGTTTGAAGCTCTTGATTACATGTACAAAGAAGCAATGAAAACAGATTTTGACATTGCACTGATTGCGTGCGGTGCATACGGACTGCCTCTTGCAGCCATGATAAAGGAGGGTGGCAGGCAGGCTGTACATATGGGCGGCGCCATGCAGCTTTTATTTGGAATCAAGGGAAAGCGATGGGATGATTTCGGACCGCTTAACGGATTTTATAATGAATACTGGAAATATCCTGATGAGGCAGAAAAACCTGAAGGAATAGAGAAGATTGTAGAGGGCGGATGTTACTGGTAAAAGTATCGGTATGGAATCAGTTATGGATAAAAAGAAAATAGTTGTGATCGGGCCGGTTTATCCGTATAAAGGTGGTATATCACATTATACGGGTCTCCTTGTCAGAGCTTTATCAAAATATAATGATGTAGTATGTGTCTCATATAAAATGCAGTATCCGAAGCTGCTGATGAAAAAGGAACAGAGGGATTATTCGGATAAAACTTTTGAGATAAAGGATACAAAGTATTTAATAAATACGGCCAATCCTTTTAATATAATTAAAAGTGCTTCGGAAATAAGAAAGATGAAACCTGATGCGGTGATAGTTTCCTGGTGGCATCCATATTTTGCACCCTGCTATATGATACTGCTGAACCATCTTAAAAATATCAGAAAGGGATTTATATGTCATAATGTATTTCCCCATGAGAGATTTCCATTAGACAGATGGCTTACAAAGAATACATTAAAAAAAGGTGATTTCGCAATTGTTCATTCTGCGATGGATGAAGATGATTTAAGGACAATCCTTCCGGGTATGGATATATGCAGGCATGTCCACCCGAGCTACGATGTGTTTAAGGTACGCGATATTTCAAGGACAGATGCAAGGCATGAGCTTGGCACTTCGGAAGATGCAAAGATACTGCTGTTCTTTGGATTTGTCAGAAAGTACAAGGGACTTGATGTGCTTATAAAAGCCATGAAGGATATTGATAAGGAAATCATTCTTTATGTTGTAGGAGAATTCGGGGACGACAGAGAAGAATATATCACAATGATGAAAGAAAACGGAGTGTACGACCGGATAATCATTAAAGACGGATATATTCCAAACAGTGAGGTGGAACCTTATTTTGCGGCAGCGGATCTGTGCGTATGCCCATACCATTCCGCTACCCAGTCAGGTATTGTTCAGATTTCTTTTGGCCTAGGACTTCCTGTACTTGTGACAAGTGTGGGAGGACTTCCGGATGTTGTGGATGACGGCAGGACAGGATGTGTCCGAACTCCCGATGATCCGAATGCGGTTGCAGAGACAGTGAACAGATACTTTAATGAAAATCTCCGGGAAGAGATCAGAGCCGGTGTAAAGAAAGAACAGGAAAGGTTCTCCTGGGATAAGATGGCCGAGGCAATAAACGGAATGCTGAAATAATTGATTATATATGAATAAGACATGTGTTGTTGCGGTTCCGATATACAAAAAAACATTTTCTCATGATGAAGAAATGTGTGTGCGGAAATATGCATCAGTATTTTCAGAAGAAAAATTAATATTTATCTGTCCGGACAGTCTTGACAGATCATATTATCTGGATCGTTTTCCTGCTTTTGAGTATGAACCTTTTCAGGACAAATTTTTTAAGGGTATTAAGGGATACAACAGACTGATGCTCTCGGAGAGTTTTTATGAGCGTTTTGATAAATTTGATTATATCCTTATTGCCCAGCCTGATGCGGTGATCTGGAGAGATGAAAATATGCTTTCCCATTTTATGGATAAAGGATTTGATTATTACGGTGCTCCCTGGATACCCGAGAGACGGATATGGGAATGGACATGGGTAAGAGATACTGATGGAAAGCACGGAGTTATAGAATGTGCAAAGAAAAAGAACCATGGCATTGTGATGGGAAACGGAGGTTTTTCTCTCAGAAAAATAAAGCCTTGCATAAAACTCATTCATGAGCACAGATGGAGAAAAATATACTGGTTCATAAAGAGAAACGAGGATATTTTCTTTGGCCTCCTTGGCCGGAGGGGAAATAACAGATGCGATTTTAAACTTGCCGATATCGAGACAGGCAAAGCATTCGCACTTGAATATGATTTAAAGGATTATGTGGAAAAAGGTGAAGTGCCGTTTGGCGTTCATGGATGGAATAAATATTTTGATTCCTTTGAGGAGATGGAAAAATATCTGAAGGAAAAAGGAGTCTGGCATTAATCATAAAGGAAATGAATTATGAAAATCAGTATAATCATTCCCGTATATAATACAGTAAAGTATATAGACAGGTGTCTGGAGAGCTGCATCAGTCAGTCGTATGACGATTATGAGATAATCCTGATCGATGACGGATCTAAGGACGGCTCATCTGAAAAATGTGATGAGTGGGCTAATACAAATAAAAAAGTAAAAGCGTTTCATTTTGAAAATGCCGGTGCGGCTACAGCGAGAAACAGGGGAATTGAAAAAAGCAGTGGTGAATATATCTGCTTTATTGACAGTGATGACTGTATTTCCCCTGACTATCTGGAATATCTTTATATGCTCTGCGATAACAGTAATGCGGATATTTCTGTATGCGGTTTTGCAGATGTATATCAGGGGAATGAACCGAAACAACCTGCAGATGAGACGGATGAACCTGTTGTTTTCACAGGTCCTGAAGCAATGGAAAATCTCCTGTATCAGCGATATTTCATTTCCGCGCCGTGGGGAACCCTGTCAAAAAGAAATATCTGGGACAAAGTGAGATTTCCGGATGGCAGGAGAGTGGAGGATGTGGCAACTGTTTACAAAGAATATGCAGCGGCCAATAAGGTTGTATACGGCCATAGAAAACTGTATTACCGTTACCTGCTTCCCGACAGTACGATTTATACAACTTATACAGAAAAAAACAGAGAGTATCTTTCTCATTGCCGTGATATTGTAAAATGGCTTAAGGAATATTATCCAAAGTATGAAAAATCAGGATATCACAGGCTGTTTAGTGCATGTTTTCAGATATTATCCGAGACAGATAAGAGTATTAATAATGAGGCATTTCTCCGGGAAGTATATAATGAGATAAAGAAATCCCGCAAAACAGTTCTCACAGATAAAAAGGCCAGGATCAGGAACAGAGGAGCGGCGCTTCTTTCGTATATAAGTATAGATATACTCCATGGATCCTTAAGACTGTATTATAAATCAAAAGTTCGTAAGATTAAGAGAGAATATGGTAAAATTAAAAGATAGAGTTTTCTTAGGAGATACCGAGTAGAGAATGAAACTGATTATTCAAATACCCTGTTATAACGAGGCAGATACATTAACAATAGCATTAAATGACCTTCCTAAAAAGATAGAAGGAATAGATGAGATCGAATATCTCATAATAAATGACGGCAGTAAAGACAGCACTGTAAAAGTAGCCCTTGACTGGGGTGTTCATCATGTTGTCAGCTTTACCAAAAACAAAGGATTGGCAAGAGGATTTATGGCCGGTCTTGAGGCGTGTCTTTCGTATGGCGCAGATATTATAGTCAACACAGATGCAGACAATCAGTACTGCGGAGCGGATATAGAGAAGCTGATCAGACCTATTCTTGACGGAGAGGCTGATATAGTCATCGGAGAGAGACCGATTGACCAGACTGAGCATTTCTCATGGATAAAAAAGAAACTACAACATTTTGGCAGCTGGGTTGTCAGGAAAGCATCAAATACTGACATCCCTGATGCGCCTTCAGGTTTCAGGGCCTTCTCCAGAGATGCGGCTATGCATATCAATGTTATAAATGAATATACATATACCCTTGAGACTATTGTGCAGGCAGGACGAAACAAGATCGCGATAACATCTGTACCGGTCAGGACAAACCCGGAGCTCAGAAAATCGAGATTATTCCACAGTATGTGGGGATATGTGAAAAAATCTATGCTCACTATAACGAGAGCTTTTCTTATGTACAAGTCCCTTATGTGTCTGACCATAATCGGAATGATTCCGTTCCTTATCGGACTGGGTATCAGTATCAGGTATCTTGTATTTTTGTTTAGAGGAAATGCGGCAGGCCATGTCCAGTCCCTGATTCTGGCATGTACCCTTATGATTATCGGTTTCATGACTTTTGTCATAGGTATGCTTGCCGATGTGATCTCGGCAAACAGAAAGATCATAGAGGATGTCCAGTATCATGTCAGAAAACTGGCATACGATAAATCGGAAGAGGAAGAAACTGATTTAGATAAGGTGATCATAGAAAATATGGTAAAAAAAGATGATAAATAATCCTGAAGATAATCCTCTCATTACAGTATTTATCCTTGTGTACAATAATGAGTCGGGTATGAGACAGACCGTTGATTCCGTATTGTCCCAGACTTATGAAAATATCCAGGTAATCATCAGTGATGACGGTTCGAATAATTATGATAACGAAACACTCAGCATTTATGCTGATGAGTTGAAAAAGAAATATCCCGACGTAAAACTGTTTTGCAACAAACAGAATGTAGGAACGGTAAAGCATTTAAATAATGTCATAAAAAACAGTGATGGAAAATATATGATGCCATGCTCATCAGGTGACATGCTTTATGACAGGGACACGATAAAAAAAATAGTTTCTTTTATGGAGAAAAATCATGCACTGATAGCATCAGGAAGACATGATGATGTATATAAAGATAACGGAAATGTCTTTAGGACAGTGAAGCGGCCGGCATCATATTTCGGCTTGATGATGAATGTTTTCCCAGGGCTTTTCCGTAAATACATGTTTGATGTAAAAAATGTACTGAGCGGATCATCTACATGTTACAGCAGAGCTCTTTTTGATAAATACGGCGGATTTGATGAACAGTACAGACTGGTGGAAGATTATTCATATTATCTGATGCTCCTAAAAAATAAGCAGAAGATACACTGGATTAAGGATACAGTCATTATTCATGAAATGGGTGGTGTATCAAACGGTGATGTTAACCCCCTTGTTATGAAGGATCTTGAAAAAATAAAAGAAAATTACAGAAGATAAGAAAAATACAACGTTGTTATGCTATTTAATTCGACAGCATTTATAATTTTTATATTTGCGGTTACGCTGCTCTATTATCTGGTTCCCCTTATTATAAAAATAAAGGGGGTTCAGTCCTGGATTCTTATATTTTCGGGACTGTTTTTTTATGCATATCTGAATCCTTTTTATGCCATATCACTTTTGGCCTGCTGCATCTTTAATGAGCTTGTTGTCCTTTGCATGTACGGACAATATAAAAGACAAAACGTTAAAGGCGTAAAAATTTTTGCCGGCTCAGCAATTGCAGTTAATGTATTTATATTATTTTTCTTTAAGTACAGCAGTCTGTTTTCCGGACTTTTATTGGGCGAGGGTGATGTCACTTCATTTCTGGCAGGTCTGCCCCTGCCTCTCGGTATTTCATTTTATATTTTTCACGGAATAAGTATGCTTGCTGACATTAATGGTAATACCCGGGGATTTTTTGAAAAGTCCGGCAGATGGGGCCGTTTTGTCGGGATAATGTGTTACATGACTTTCTTTGCAAACTCTGTCTCGGGGCCTGTTACAAAGTTCAATGATTTTGAGCCTCAGATAAAGAGACATTATTTTAAAGAGGTTGATCTAAAAAAAGTTTTTGAATATCTCCTTCTCGGATATTTCTTTAAGGTATGCGTCGCTGACAATATGCAGAATTATACTATCCTCCTCACTGAAAAGCAGTTTGGAGGCGTGAGCCCCATTGCTGTTATTGTTCAGATGTTTGGATATTCCTGTCAGATTTTCGCTGATTTTGCAGGTTATTCTTATATTGCGATAGGTGTAGCACTCTTGCTTGGATATAAACTCCCTGAGAACTTTAATTCCCCATATATTTCAAAAAGCATTACGGAATTTTGGAAAAGATGGCATATTTCATTATCATCATGGCTGAAACAGTATGTATACTTTAGTCTTGGCGGAAACAGAAAAGGTAAAATAAGAACATATTTTAATCTGATGGCAGTCATGCTGATCGGAGGTATCTGGCATGGAGCAGACTGGAAATATCTGCTCTGGGGAGGACTTCACGGACTTCTCCTTGTCATAGAAAGAATCTTTATAAATCTCACAAACAAAAACCGAAACGAGAAAAAGAAGGAATTATTTGTCGTAAGTATAATCCGGATGTTTATTACTTTTATCATAGTATCATGGCTGTGGCTCTTCTTTAAGATGGATGGGTATGAGGCAGTATTTGGTGCGACGAGGCAGATGTTTACAGGATGGGAAGACGTGATGGCAATGGATACCACAGGTGTACTTATGGCATGTTTTTATATGCTACCCGTTTTTGCTTTTCACGGAGTATATATTGCAAAAGAAAAAGGCTGCCTGTTTACCGGTAAAAACTGGAAATTTGTTTTCTACGCTGTGATGATACTGGCATTAATATTAAACAGAGGAACGAGTGATGCATTCATATACTTCCAATATTAAAAAAGAAAATATAAGCGAAAAAAAATATAACTTTGCTTTAAAAACGGCTGTATCGTTCGTGATTATTTTTGGCATCTATTTCCTGATTACCTGCATTGCACCTAAAAGCGATGATGGCCCGGGACTCTATTTTACGAATGTATTAAAGGCCCAGAGATTTGCCATGAGGACAGAAGATGCAAAAGTGATCCTTGTCGGATCTTCAATGGCATCAGTTGTTCATATTGAGGATTATTCAAGAGACTATGTGAATCTGGCTTTTTCCGGCGGGGATGCCTTAACAGGTCTGGAACTTATCAAACAAAAATCTGAAAAAACAGGGGATTATCCCGAACTGATATTTGTGGAAATAAGTGATGCTATGATAAACGGTATTGATGAGGATATTCTGGAAAAAACAAACGGCTTTGGCCTTTCATGGATAAACAGAATAGAAAACAGACCGGACTATATTTTCTACAGTCTGGCTAAATCGCTTTATTATCATAATAAAGAAAAAACATTAAGCGATTACGGAGTCATCGAGGAAAAACTGGAGTACTGGACAAATGTAAAGTCATATCCGGTCAACCAGGATGATATGAATGAATACATGGAATTGGCAAAAGAGTATGCTGATTATTTCGTGGAAAAAGGATGCCGTGTGGTTCTCCTTGAAATGCCGTATGATGCGTCGCTCCACGATCTGCCGGAGACAGTTCAGGTAAGAGAAACTGCTCTGGCCTATATGCCGGCAGATGAATATGAGTGGTTTATAACAGACTGGTCGGAATATATAGTCTCAGATGCCATTCATATGGGAAAACTGAGTGCGGACAGGTACGCAAACAGACTTATTGAGACATATCTTCAGTGATGATATACTAAAAGGTGATGTTTACATAATTATATTAGCGATACAGTAAGATGATTTATATATTATTTGCGCTGTCACTTTTATGTGCGGTGGTATTTACTTCAATCATATTAAGGAAAGCAGAGCTTATAAAGATTGCCGTATACGGAATGGCAATGTTTTTTGTATTTTATATTCTGTCGGCAGGTTTCCTTATATGGTTTGATTCATTTGGCATAGAAAAGGCTCTGGTGGTTTCACTTATCATAGAAGCATTGATTACTGCCATAGCCGGCTTTACGGGTTCCAAAAAGAAGATCAGTATTTCCGTTTCACCTGTAATGACTGTATCTGCCGTAGTTATCGCATGTATATTTATATTTATATCCGGACTTAATAAGGCAGGTCTCTATCCGGCAGGTCAGGATCAGGGACTGTACCAGTTTAAGGCACTCCTTTATATGAGCGGTGACTATGACAATATCAATACTTTTGAAGAGTACAACATGCTCACCGATGACAGGGAGAAGTTTATTTATTACAAAACCCTCCATGATATGGTAGGAGTCTGGACGGTAAATGAAGAGATAGACCCTGTACCTGTATGGGGCCAGGAGGATCCTGAGATCACATCGGATGATGTGGACCTTGACGCAGAGGGCGTGACAAATTACGTTCTCCACGGAATAGCTGTTTTACCCGCACTCATGGCGCTCTGGGGTAAAATGTTTGGCCTGACTCATATGACGGATATACTGACAGTATTTTATGTATTGTCGATTCTGGGAGTAATGCTGATATGCAGCAATCTCGGTATGAAGAAGTATACGTGTATAGCAGCAGCCATCATTCAGGGAATATGTCCGATAGTGCTCTGGAGTTCATTTGTAACTCTGCCGGAGATATGTCTTGCGATGCTGATGACTCTGTTTTTCAGTCTCCTTACAGAAAACAGGAAAAAGGAGCAACTTATCTGGTCAGCTCTTCCTCTTGCGGCATTTGGCTTTTATCATGTGCTGATGCTGACGATGCTGCCGCTTTTTATGTTTATATATTTTGCCATATATCTGTATTCAAGGAAGAAATCTGCACTTGCAGCGATGGGCATAACTGTATTATTTTACAGCCTTGGACTGAATATGATGAACTCATACAATGAGCCTTATGTTCAGGGTAATATATGGTCGATCGTCAGGATAACAAAGTTCCTTGTTAATTATGATAATTACATGGCGGTCCTTATAGGTGTGCCGGCAGCTCTGTTTGTCATATTACTGATCGTCTCCGTTTTATTGAAAAATACAGGGGCGCTCAGGCGGGTAAGCAGATTTTTAAAGAAAAGCTCAAAAAAGAAAAATGTAATATTTACGGTGGTTTCTGTATTGATCGTTATTGGGATTACCGTATTTGCTATCATTGTCTATAATAATTCCGTTGTGGGAAGAGATGTGGTTCCTTCAAGATTCACTGTATTCGGAGTTGAATCGATGACGGGATATATCCTGCTTCCGGCAGCAGTCATATACATGATCGCTTTTGTAAAGGAATCAGCAAAGGATTACAGAAAAATCGCAATAATAACGGCCATGATATACATTATTGCAGTATATGCCATAGCGATGATTCCGAATATTTATTATTACTATTATTATTTCAGATATTTCGGACCGTATATGATGCTGATAATCATTACAGGTATGATGCTCCTTGAAAAGGGAGGACCGTTTGTGGTGATCCCGGCAGGCGGGGTGATGGCATGGCTGATAGTGAGTCAGAGCATAATGCTTTATACAGAGCGGGATATGACATATGCAGATTTTGATGTGCTTGAGAGCATCGCGTCATGCGTCGGAGAGAGGGACGTAGTACTTCTTAAAGATGATGAATTTACAGTGACAGATATGTATATGATCCCGATTAAAGCGGTTACCGGGGCCACTGTCATGCTGTATGATGATGAAAAGATAGAAGACCAGTTAGAGACCCTGGGCGGTATGTATGATAATATTTTTTATTTCGCTTACGATTACGGTCACGGCGACGATGAGGATTCCGGATGGAAACATGTATATCAGGAGATGTTCCACTGCGCCGGATTTAACGGATTTACCGAGGATTATCCGCCGTACCCTCAAAAGAGCATTGCCTGGGATGCCAGCGTCGGATTGTATATTTATACAGGTAAAGGATACTGAAAATGGACAAAATAGCTGTATTAATACCATGCTATAACGAAGAAAAAACCATATATAAGGTTGTGTCTGAGGCAAGAGCAGCATTGCCCGAGGCTGTCATTTATGTTTATGACAACAATTCCACAGACGATACGGTTAATCAGGCAAAAAACGCCGGCGCAATAGTCAGATATGAACACCGTCAGGGAAAAGGCTATGTGATAAGACGGATGTTCAGGGAGATAGATGCTCTCTGCTATATTATGGTTGACGGAGACGATACATATCCCATGACAAATGTCAGGGAGATGGCGGACAAGGTCCTCAAGGAACATGTGGACATGGTAGTCGGAGACAGGCTGTCATCAACCTATTTTAAGGAGAACAAGAGACTGTTTCATAATACGGGAAATACCATAGTGAGAAACAGCATAAACAGTCTGTTTAATTGCGATATCAAGGATATCATGACAGGATTCAGAGCCCTGTCTTATGAGTTCGTAAAAAGCTATCCTGTGTTAAGCCGTGGATTTGAGATAGAGACTGAGATGACGATCCATGCTGTATTCAATGAGATGGATATCGCAAACGTTGTCGTTGATTACAGGGACAGGCCCGAGGGCAGTGTATCCAAATTAAATACATATTCCGACGGAATAAAGGTTCTGGCCCTTATAGTAAAACTTTATAAAAACTACAAGCCTCAAGCGTTCTTTTCACTTATTGCACTTTTGATGACATTTGTTGCGATGAGTATGTTTGCATGGGTATTTGCAAGATTCTTAAATTCCGGACTTGTCGAAAATATGCCGACACTGATCGTATGTGGGTTTATAGAACTTGCAGCGGTTCAGGCATTTTTCTCGGGAATGATCCTCTCTGACATGGTCACAAAAAACCGGAGGGATTTTGAGATGAATCTGAATAGGATATCGGATGATAAAAAGAAGTTAATGGAGAAATAAATAATAATGTCATTTTTAAAAGTGGTGAGAGGAAACAGGAGAGAGACCTTTCTCACAGATGACAATTCAATAATGCTCAGTGCATCTGATATATTTTTCTGGCTCGGCATAATGTGCGAGTTTATTGTTAACTTTTCCGGTTTTCTTTTTGGCGATTACAACGAGCAGCTCATCACGGTCATAGGTATGGGCTTTTTTGCTGTAAAGATAATGCTCTCGGCAGATTATAAAAAAGATATCCCCGTAATATCCCTTTTAATTCTTTACGGCCTTGTCTGTTTTCGTGTACAGGACTCTGCGATAATACTCAGAATGATCCTCGTACTGGTAGCAGGGCGGGATCAGGATGCGAGACAGGTGATAAGATTTTTCTTTTACGGGACGGCTGCAGTGATGCTTGTCGCAGCGGTCATGTCTGCCATGGGGCTTCATAATACGTTATATAATGAAGAAGTATACCGTCACGGAGATTTCCAGAGGAGATATACATTCGGTTTTTATCAGCCTAACGGTTTTGCGTTTTACTGGTTCAGACTCTTTGCCATGGGCATCTTCCTTTACAATAAAAAGATCAGATGGTGGGGATATCTGATAATATCCGCGATCGTGATCGTACCATCGATATTATGTGATTCAAAAATGGGAATGCTTATTACGATAGTCCTGCTCATCGGAAGCATTGTCATCAGACTGATCGGCGAAGGAAAACTGTTTAAAGCATTTTACAT
>ODAI012919869.1_pt1 | contig 12914 bp, 10 predicted proteins | sample 1539321 | NCBI WGS metagenome assembly ODAI01 (sample SAMN02144231, study PRJEB22623) | gut metagenome | biome: sheep rumen | host: Ovis aries | place: New Zealand | reverse complement strand
GAGGGATTCAACAACAAAATCAAAGTCGCTAAACGCATTGGGTACGGATATTGGGATGACGAATATTTCTTCACCCTTATTCGTTACCTCGCTTTACCCTTTGTTCGTTCCGAATCCCTCAACAAAACGTGAAGAGCCTATTTTCTGTAATTGCTTTGCCGCTGCGGTCGGGTTTTTCATTCCACTCCACAAAGCTGAAACCCTCTCGGCTGGCGGTGGGCAATTTGTCCAGGTTTTTACCGGCTTTAATCATACTGAGGTCAAAGCTGCAGTCGTCACCGCCATTCACGTCAAAACGAACCACATATTCAGTGCTAACATGGTAGCCTTCCCACAGTCCCTTTTCGTCCAGGATCCATTGATTACTGAAGGAGGTCGGGTAGACTACCGTGACGGTATCCGTACTGCCGCTTTCGCCAATGGAAAAGGATGCCATTAAGTCTCCGTCCCTTGTGGCGTCCGCCCGTGACACCGTGGTAGGGGGTGTGCCCGCAAAGGAAATTTCCGTCAGCGAAGTGTTCGCGAAAGCTTGATCCCCAATATATTCAATCCCATCCGGAATAACGCTGATATTATCAAGTTTGCCGCATTCCCCAAAAGCCTTTTCGCTGATTCTCTTAACATCCCTCCCAATTTTGACGGATTTGAGGGAACTGAATTGATAGAAAGCATAGCTGCCAATAGACGTCACCCCATCTTCAATCACGATCTCGGTAACGTCCACCTTGTACCTGTGCCAGGGCTGCTCGGCATGTGTCTCATATTCCTTCATGGCCCCATTGCCCGAAATGGTCAGCGTGTTCTATCCGTCAAAAACCCAGGTCAGTTCCTTGCCAGTGGCACTATTTGCCACAAGTGCCGCTAGCCACCGTGTTGTTATAGTCGCCGCTTCATCCCAGCCAATCGGGATTATAGCCCGCCGCGATCATCTTGTCGTAGTTCTTCCAGTACAGGTAATACCCGCCGATGTTGTGCTGCACATCGTCGATGCGCACGCGGAATTCCGAATCGCGGATCATGAACGACCCCACCACGCGCTGGGGATTGGCCATGTACATGGCGTATTCCGGGAAGAAGAAGCCGCTGAGCTGGTGCTGGGCGCGCTCATTGATCATCTTGAACAGGTCGTTCACGTCGAAATCGCCGGTGTCGACCCCGCGGTCCACCATGCGCTGCCAGCTTTCGAAGCTGGCGAGCAGCAGCTCCAGGTTGGTCGGGAAGGTGTGCGCCTTGTATTGAATCTCCTCGTAATTGTCCACGGCGTTGGCCAGCGCGAAGTCATAGTAATCCTGTCGGTCGTCCACATATTTGGTGATCTCATTGAGGCTGTAGGCCACCCAGTGATCCCTGTACTGGGTGTAATTCCCGGCAATGAAGTGATCCACGGCCTTGCAGGCCGCGTCCAGCCAGCGCTGTTCGCCGGTCAGCTCGTAGAGCCGGATCAGCGCGAAGGTGCACTCGCCGTCATAGTAGACCGTGCGGAACGCCTCGCTTCTGACCATATTGCCATCCAGCACATGCCAGTATCCGCCGTCCTCAACCTGATGCTTCAGTATGCCCTCGCCCAGCGCCACGCAGGCCTTTGTGTACTGATCGGTGCCGAACACGTCCATGTATTCCGTCAGGGCCACCACGGCGATGCCATTGCCACCCAGCTTGCACTCGTCGGTCTTTTTTTCGTACATGAAGCCCGCGCCGTCCTCGTCATAGATCACCTGGCTGAGCATGTAATCGATGGCGCCCTCCACGGTCGCCTTGAGGTTCTCATCGGGATACATGCGATACCGGCAGATCAGCGCCCAGATGGTGCCGCTGTGGCGCAGCATGTTGTAGCTGGTCAGCTGCGCGTCTTTCATGGGATGCAGGCCGTAGATGAAGGTACCGTCTTCCTTCACCTGCTGAACCAGATAGGCCGAGGCCTGGTCGATGATGTCGTGGGCAAAATCCGCGTCCAGCGGGGAGACCACCCGCCGGCCATAGTCCATGCCGCTGTAGATCAGGGGATGGACCGCGCTGTCCTCATCGCAGAGCCAGCCCCGGGCATCGAACACGATGTAATCGTCGGGCAGCTCGTCCAGGGGGCTTAGCCCCCGAACCGCGAGGCACTTGTTCAGCGCCGCAAGCGAAAGCCGGGTATTCTCATAGTCATAGACCCCCGCGCCGTTCAGTTCGCCCTCCGGAAACGCCACCTCAAAGCCGTCATCCAGAGCAAATCCGTAGAAGAAGAAGCCCTCCAGCTCGGTGCCCATCTCCATGCCCAGCTTTCTCCGGTCCATGGACTCCGCGGAGGTCACGACATCGGCCTTGACCCACAGGGGATTCACATCGACGGCTGCCGAGGCGCGCTCCACGGCGGCGTCCCACGCCGCGCCTAGATCCGCCCCGGCGCCGCTGTAGGTCTTCGCCCGAGTCGCGCCGTCGCACACGGAGAACAGCACCGCGTACCCCGCGTCCCCCGCCGGAGCGTCCCCCAGCGCCTCAATCACCTCGTCCGTCACAACCTGCTCCCTCAACAGCGCCGCCTTGGCCAGAAACGCGTCCTGATTGCCCTCCGCCAAAGCCCCCGCCAGCAGCACCGTAAGCCCCAGCGCGATGATGATCGCGCACAGCCACTTGCTTCTCATGCTCAAAGTCCTCCATTTCTCATCATTAACATCTCTTTGGGCGTGAAAGAATATGCATTATTATGTGTTTCAGCCACACATACCGCCGTTCATTGATTCCTTTGAATTCGCTGAGGAACAGGGCTCATGTGCGGAAGCTTCAGCATCTCACCCAATTTCAAGTCCCATACCGGCGGCTCAAATCTACCCTGTCCCGACATGGGCGTAAAGGTCATTTCACCCATATACAGTTTACCGTCCACATCGAAAAAATCAACTCTGACAAAGGCAAAATCCTGACTTAGCAGGGTGGCGAATTCTTTCATTTTTTCAAAGCTTGCCGGCTTTTTTCTCAAAAGCTCTCCTCCATCCGGCCATGTACACCTCAACGGCACGGGATTCCAGTCCATATCATATACAGATCTCAGATGGTTTCTGGTTCCGCTGAATATATCCACCCACACCTGATAGGGCTTTCCATTGAAGCAGTAAAACCTGTAGTCCTTCAAGCCATCCGCATTTTCAATGTATTGCTCTGCAATGATTTTGGGCGGGATATTCATGTAATGCAATTCCAATCCCGCTCTGAATGCAAAATTCGTTTTCATCCATAGGTCAAACTTCTTTTTTGTTGCTTCCCGATCTAAAGTGGCCCTATCTTTGACAATGATATTCCACCCACTACCATGATTTGCTTTCAACGCGAACCTGTCAGGCAGGCTGTCAAAGTCGATTTCATCGAAGCTGTCCCACACGCCTAGGAGAGGCACGAGATATTCTTCTCCGATCTTCTCCTTAACCCACTCGCGCACTAAATACTTGTCCGCCAGTCTGGTTTTTAGGGGTGTAGCGTCATATAGCTTCATCCATTGTATCTTTTCATTAAATGTCTTTGGATTGCGGAGGTTCAGTCTATCTCCTGTCATCCTCTTGTACCAGCGTTTTAATTCCCTCGGGTACTTTCTGGGAGGAAGCACGCTATAGTATGCATAGTCGTATTTCTTCTCCCTATCCCTTTTAATCTTGTCTTTTATATGTTTCAGATGAAATAGTCCCCGATGAAATGTATAAAGCAATCCATTATCCCGTAAACAGCGAAAACCTCCTGCGATTTTCCGAATTACCTTTCTACAAAGATGTCCAAAGAGACAGCATTGAACCATATATTATCCCTCATTCTATCGTCTCTCACTTCAAATTTGAAGCATTATTTGTCAGAGATAATCACTCTAGCGGCCTTTTTACTCCACAAATTCTACGCCTGTCCCCGAATATGCTCAATGAACCTGTGGACAGTATATCGAAGTCCATTGTCTTTATAGCACTGTATAAGTCCATGCAGCTTGCGCGGGAACCAAACTATAATTTTACCTATCTTAAGGGCATACGAGTTATACAGCATATCCAGATCAGAATTATTGTTCTTCTTTATAACAATTCCGTACAGATACTCCTGAACGCTTTCAGAATCATATATTTCCTTCAGGTAAGCCGCTTTTGATTTGTCATAAATCATATCGTCGCTGTCAAAGGGAATCATAAAGATTTCGTTCATCGTCGATTTGAATGCGTCATAAAGGCTGTAGAATCCGGCAGCTGTTTTCATGGTAGAAAAGTTGTAGTGATATCCCATAATTGCCCTGTTGACGAACGACTTGAATAGAACCTCACGCTTTCCCGTTTTGCACAGATTGTTCCATTGCAACCGCAGAGAAGCATCAGAAGTAGTCGGATTCTTATCCTTTGATTCTTCAAGCGAGTTTGATCCTGCTATTACTCTGTGAAGAACGAGCTCCTCATCAACATATGTCAGCCTTTCCGCAAGCGACAATGCCAAACATGTGAAAGGCGCGTCCTCGGTTCTTGGCAATGGCGGGAAGACAATGCTGTTCTTTTTGATAAAATCCATCCTGAACAATTTACCCCAAACCTGTCCATCTGATATTTGAAACAAATAGTCCGGATGCGATTCCCAGGAAAACACCTCAACATCAGGCAAATACTGTTTCCTCAAAGATGAGCTATCCTTTATGGTTGCAGTTTTATCTTCGGAAAAAATCAAGTCTCCGCATATGACAATATCCGCATTTGAGGAGATTGCTTTCGAATACAGTCTTTCCAACGCCGTAGGAACCAGTAAATCATCTCCATCCAGAAAAGTTACATATTCTGTATTTACATGCTCCAATCCAAGATTTCGTGCTTTACCTGCTCCGCCATGCGGCTGAGAATAGCGCTTGATTCGCGAATCAAAGCGAGAATAAGCATCAATAATAGCACAGGTATTATCATTGCTATCATCATCAACAAATATAAACTCCACATTTTTCAATGTCTGGAATAACAGACTGTCGATACAGTCCGGCAAATAACTTTCGACATTATATACTGGAATTATTACCGATACAACAGCCGGCTCCATTGTGGATATCTGTATATTCGTCTGGATGCTGGAAACAGCGGAATAGTACTCCATCTCACCTTCAATCTTCTTTTTATATTTGCTTTTCCCTATCAACTTTCTTGAAAATGCATTGGAATATATTGGAGAATTCAAATAATAAACAATCCACTCTTCAGATGCAATAACATCCGAATAAACCCACGGCTTTTCCGGTGTTGTCAGATGAAGTATTTTTGCCTGGGTATAGCAATCTGCCTTTGATTTAAAGTCTTTACGATAATATGCGTTGATCTCCTCAATCGTTTTATTGGCCCAACACGAAGTAGCCATATTATACACAATATCAAAGCAAACAATATTATCTGAAAAAACGACGTTGAACGTATCCTGATCCATGAAATCATTGATTCCATGTTTCCTGTAATCGACAAGTTTTTCATCCAGGCCTTCTTTCCTGATTAATTGCAAATTAAGCAGCATCACACCTGTATTGAAATAATACTTATGATTGATGTGGAGACGCTCTTTGTAGTTGGAAGGAAATGTTTCTCCTCCAATATCCTGGCATACCGCAGCATATTTGCCATCTATATTGATGTCAAACAGTTCTTCCAAGCCATCACGAATCAAAAGATCGCCGTCCAAATATAACAGCTTATTGACATCAGGCAGAATCCTGTCCAAATAGAATTTATATGTCGCCGTTGATGATACATGCCTTGCGTTTTTTTTTGACCCAAAGTGTACCGCTCCCACTTTCTTTCGGGCATTAACGCACAATACATTAAAGCCAGGGTCAGACATAGACTCCAATTCCACAATATTCCGATTATTCATGCCATCATAAATAATATAAATATTGTATTCTCTGCCCAATGCTCTATGTGTCTTCAATGAAAAAACAGCGATACTTGTACATAGAAAGTAGTTATTATCAGAAATAAAAGCTATATTAATAGTTTCCCCATTCATTTCTTCATCCTCTTTCCCTGTTCATCCCAGCGACTTTCAAAACGCAAGTACTTATGTTTCTATACCGATATAATACTTACAAGTCACTTATCCCATGTTTTTTTAGATATTCAATCGCAGCCGCTACTGAATTATCTTCATTTCCTTTCTCAAGCAAGTCAAGCATTTTTTCTTTTTCACTTTTCATCTGTTCTGCTTTCTTCCGGGCCAAACGTTTTCGATAAGCCTCAGACAGCAGAGTGATACTGTCTGTATTCTCAGGCAGCTTTTTCGTAATCAGGAATTCCTCATAGGCATCACAAGTCTGTTTCACTTCTTCTGAAAAACACACCTGCTTGCCATGGTCAAGCCAAAGGACTTTATTGCACATCTCACGAATCTGCTCCACGCTGTGGGAGACGAGGATGCAGGTCACGCCGCTCTTCAGGATGTCGCGCATTTTGTTTTCGCTCTTCTTGCGGAACGCGCCGTCGCCGACGCTGAGCACCTCGTCGAGGATGAGGATCTCCGGCTCCACGAGGCAGGCGATGGAGAAGGCCAGGCGGCTCTTCATGCCGCTGGAGAGCTGCTTGAAGCGTCGATCCTGGAAATCCCGCAGCTCCGAGAAGTCGATGATGTCCTCATACTTCCGGTCCATGAATTCGCGGGTATAGCCCAGCAGCGCGCCACGCAGGTAGGTATTTTCCCGCACGGTCAGGTCGCCGTCGAAGCCAGAGGACAGCTCCAGCAGCGCTGCGATGGTGCCACGGGTCTCTACGCTGCCCTCGGTGGGCACCATGATGCCGGACACGGCCTTCAGCAGCGTGGACTTGCCCGCGCCGTTGGTGCCGATGATGCCCAGCATGTCCCCCTGCTCCAGCGAGAAGCTCACGCCCCTGTCGGCCCAGAATTCCTTGACGTGATAGTCGTGGGAAAGGCGCTTCAGCACGTATTCCTTCAGGCCGATGTCCTTGAAATCGCCCGTGATATAGCGTATGGAGACGTTTTCCGCCCTGATAACCGTTGCCATCTGACCGCCTCCTTACACGTAATACAGGAACTTCTGGTTTTGCGTCTTGTAGATCAGCCCGCCCAGCCCCAGCGCGACGAGGCCATAGAGCAGCAGCAGTCCGTGAAACGCCAGGGACGGCAGCGTGCCCTCCAGCACGATCACGCGCACATACTTGATGGTGCAATAGACGGGATTGATCAGAAATACCCTCTGCACCCATGCCGGGAAGTTGTCCACATAGTAAAAAATCGCGGACATGTACATCAAAAGCAACGTGAAGATATCATAGATATACTGAATGTCCCTGAAGAATACGAACAGCGCGGAGAGAATCATTCCGACGCCGAGATTGAACATAGTCAGCGTCATGATCGGATAGACGATCGCGAAGAAGCTGGGGCTGAAGGGCACGTGATCGATGGCCACGAACAGGAAAAACACCAGCAGCGTCAGCGCGAAGTTGATCACCGCTGACACGCTCTTCGACAGCACGAACAGATATTTGGGCACGTTGATCTTGGTGAAGATGTGGGCGTTCGCCATCAGCGCGCCCATGCCGCCGGAGGTACATTCCTTGAAGTAGGAAAAGATCAGGTTTCCCGCGAACAGGTACGTCGTGTAGAAGGGCTTGTTGCGTCCGAAGAACGTGGTGAATACCAGCCGCATCACCAGCAGCGTCAGCAGCGGGTTCAGTATGCTCCACACCATGCCCAGCGCCGCGCGCTTGTACTTCTGCTTGAAATCGCGCTTCACCAGCTCCTCAAACAGGAACTTGTGCTTTTTCATTTTGTTCAGTATGCTATTCAACATTGACCTCCATATTCCTTTCCCGTCTTAACGGGCGCCCTTCGTCCTGTCCATCCATTTTTGCAGTATCAGACACGACGCATATAAATGCAGCTTGAGCAGTATCATTCTGATCCTGTATTTCAGCGGCAGGCTGCTGATTTTGATCATATCGAGTATCTTCGATTCATGAAACTGCCGCTTCAGGCTTCGACGCGCTTCGGGCAGCGGTTTATCAAACCTCAGCTCCTGACAAACGCCATTCTTGATATGCTCTGCCAACAGGGCATTCAGCTGTTCGGGAATGTAGGGATACAGCCCTTCGAGCCGCTCCCGCATATACAGATGCAGCACGCGGTAATTCATCAGCAGGTCGAGATGATAGGACCTTTGCAGAGAATTGGCCGTGGTGATGGCGTAGCGATAGGGCATATCTTTACAGGCGACGAGACTTTCAGCATAGAGGACGCACTCGTGCGCGAAGGCGACGTCATTGCTGACCTTGATCTCCTTGTTTTTACAACAGTGGGCCCGTATCAATTCCTTCTTGTAGACCTTGTTCCACGGCACCTCAAAAATCAGAGCCCGGCCGCACAGGGTTCTGTCCCGGTTGATCAGGCGGGGAAATATCTCGCGCTCCAATCTGGGTTTGTCATAATAACCGGGCTCGATCAACAGCGGCATGTCTATCGTCCTGTCTGGATAATCCTCGCGATAGCCATAGACCACGAGGTCCGGCGCTGCAGGCGCGGAGACGATGGCCTGGCGCACATGCTCAAGCCAGTCCCTCTCGACCGTGTCGTCGCTGTCCACCAAGCAGACATATTCTCCAGCCGCCGCAAATATCCCCCTGTTTCTGGCGCTGTTTGCGCCCTCGTTGGGCTTGTGGATCGCACGAATCCGGCTATCCTTCTCGCTGTATTCATCACAGATTTGCGGGCTCGCATCCTTTGAACCGTCGTCAACCAGTATCAGTTCAAAATCGGCAAACGTTTGCGCAAGTATGCTGTCAAGGCAGCCTCTCAGGTATTTTTCAACATTATAGACAGGAACCACTATGGAAAATAGCATGGGACTTTACCTTCCTTGTCGGACTCTGCTTAAACCCTGACCTTCCACATCAGTTCGGGAGAAATCTGATAGATAATCGCCTTGACCCTGCTTCTGCCCCGCTGGGCGTATTTAAGGCAGAATTTCAAATCCATGCCCCGGACGTTCCAGCCCTTCCAACGGCAATCCCGCGCGCTCCACAGATAAAAATCGATGAGATAGCTGTACAGCCGTTCCCGCGCCTCCCGGTCCCGTATCTGTGAAAAGGCCTCCATCCAGCCATTGAATATCCGAATCAGGCTGTCCGATCGCTCCGGGGTCATACTGGAAGTCTGCCTTGAGCCCTGTCTGATATAATAAATATAATGGCTCCCGCCGGTGGTCGCGATGCCTTTGGCCCTGGTATAGAGTCTGGAAAATATCTCGGCATCCTCATAGAAAATCCCCGTTTGAAAGTATATATTGTTCCCCCGCAGGTATTCCCTTCTGTACAGATTGCCGCATACAACGACATCCAGCCGGGCTGTCCTCAGGTATTCCTCCGCGGTATATACCCTTCCAGGGATCAGCCCGGTGCAGGTATACGCCTCGGTTCTGTCCTCAAATGCCTTTTTATACCCGCCCACGACAATATCGACGTCCGGAGACGACAGTGCGATCAGCTTTTCCAGCGCATCCGGCTCCAGCGCGTCGTCGGAATCCATGAAGATAATGTATTCTCCCGCGGCCATATCGATCCCCGCATTTCGCGCGACTGACGGGCCGCCGTTGGCTTTGTGTTCCACTCGGACGCGGCTGTCCGCCGCGGCGTATTGATCACAGATCGCGCCGGAGCTGTCCGTTGATTCATCGTCCACGAGGATGATTTCAAAATCCCGACAGGTCTGCTCCAGAACGCTGTCCACGCAGCGCTGAAGATACGCCTCCACATTGTATACCGGTATCACAACGCTGATCATATGATGTGTCATCCCTCATCAGTATAAACCCTTCTGACCTGTTCCGCAGCGGCTTGGACATCGTAGCCCGCCTGCTTCACGCGCTCGCTTCCATCCTTCCTCTCCGCCGTCCGGGACGCTCTCACGATCGTGTTCACCCATCGATCGACGCCGTCCTCCAGCCATAAGAAAGCAACATCATCGCTCAGCTTGATATCCCCTGGCACCTTTGTGGAAACGACCACCGGCAGGCCGGACGCCTGGGCCTCGATGGCCACGATTCCCAGCCCTTCATACAGCGAGGGCAGCACGAACACATCCATGGCCTGCAGGAAATCCTCCACGTTGTCCACGGCGCCGGTAAAGTAAACCTTCTCTGAAAGCCCTCTGGAGATTACCATGCTCCGGATTCTTTCCCGTTCCTCGCCATCGCCTACCAGTAAAAGTGCCGAATCAGACTGTTGTTTTACAAGCGCGTCGAATATGTCGATCAGGAATTCATGATTTTTCTCCCGTCCGAATCGCCCGACATTGCCAACGACGAATTGGTGTTCCACGCCCAGCCTTTTTCTGACCGCCGCACGTGTTTCAGGCCTGAACGCATATCTCCGAACGTCAATGCCATTTCTGATGATCCTCGCATCTCTCGCGTACTTAGGTTCAAACTTCCATTCCGCGGCCGCCTTCGAGCAGGCGCAATATATATCCACATGCCTGCGCATGGAGAGAGAGGCGAGAAATCTCAACAGCCTGTGCTTTAAGGAATCCTTCTCCCCCGTAGCGTGAGAATGGACGATGATCTTTTGAATCCCGGACCGGTCAGCCTCCGCCGCCATGATGGTCAGGACGCTGATGGAGCCGGAATGGATGTGGATGACATCATATCTGTGTTCGGACAGGAAACGTCTGACTGGCTGAACGAGATTTCCCCGGCTGGAGCCCGGCGAAAACGGAAGACCCAGCTGATAGGCCTCACCGCCCCTCTGGCGCACGAGCTGCCGATAGCCGTCCTCCTCCCATCGATAGGGCGTCAGGCAGTCGACGGTCAGTCCATCCATATTCATGTGTTCGACGACGCCAAACACGAACGCCTCCTGTCCGCCCCGGATCACCGGTTCGCCGAAGGCCTCCAACACTCTCATGCGCTTCATCTCCCCGCAGACTACGAAATCGCCTTTCCCTTCACCCGTATGCCGATATAGTACAGCTTTTCATACAGCCAGGGACTGACGCCGAACAACAGAGACCGCAATCTGACATTCCGCGGGGCCTTGGCGTTGCGCGCCGCACACCGCCAGTTATTCCGCATCCAGGCGAGTATTTCCCGTTCGATTTCATCAAGTCGCGCGTCCCTTTCCGCACAGCGGTGTATGCTCAGGCAGAGGGACATATAATCCCGCATCTTCAGCACTGCCGCGTCCCCTTCGAGCTCCGGGTACGCCGCCAGCGTCCCGTCGACGCACAGGTTCACCGCCTCATAGTAATCCAGGCACTGCTTCCGCGTGGTCTGTCTGCGCCCGGTGATCGATCCGCCGCGCATCACATAGTGATACAGCACGCAGTTGACCAGGGCTATCTTCCCCGCCATGAGGTTTACGCGGTAGGTATTGCTCAAATCCTCGTAGTATTTATTATCGAGGAAGGGCTGTTCAAGCAGCCATGCCCGGGGCACCAGGCGGCACCAGGTGCCGACCATCAGCTTTCGGCCCGTGATCATCTCGCTCATGGCCTCCTTTTGATCGAACACCTCAAATCCGAATGGCGCCGCTGCGCCGCTCAGCTCATAATCCTCTCGAACGCGGTCGACCAGCCCGCAGGATATGTCGGCGCGGCTCTCATCGAGCCCCCTGACCAGATATTCCAGGCAACAGGGCTCAATCCTGTCATCGCTGTCCAGATACAGCACATGACTGCCCTTTGCGGCCTGCGTGCCGATATTCCGGGCGATCGACAGGCCCCGGTTCTGCTGATGGATCACCCGCACCCGGGGATCCGACGCCGCGATTTCATCCGCCATGGACGGCGTGTCGTCCTCAGATCCATCGTCCACGATAATCAGCTCAAAATCCCGCCAGGTCTGTGCTTGTATATCTCCGACAGTTTTTCTGAGCGTGGAAGCGGCGTTATACGCGGGAACGACTATACTCACAGTCAACATGTGTCAGCCCCGCCTCTCAGTCTTCTTTCCATTGGCCAGCTTGCGCGATACAAACGCCGCGCCCTTGATGATCCAGTTTTCCCTTTCGAGGAAAATATAGGGAATATTGCGATATTCAATATGGTTCGTCTCCAGCCAGACATCCAGAAGGCGTTCCGATACGAAGCCGAACACGCGCCGGTCATTGTCGTTGTAATCGGAGATATCCAGCCTCCGCTCCAGCTCGAAGAGTATGTCAAACAGCCATTCGCAATAGGCGTCCGCCAGCTTCCGCTTCATGATGAACATGTTGAAGCGGTGGCCGGTGGTGCGCTTCATGCTCCTGTCAAACGCCGCCAGGTATTCGGGGCAACGCTCGCCGATGATCTGCCGCGTCATGTCCAGATCCACCGCGTGATGGGCATGGGCGTACTGGCTGTAATTGGTCTCGATCCAGTAATTCCGGGGCCGCGGCAGCAGGACGTCGCACTTTCCCAGCAGGCGGCTCGCCTGCTCCAGCGTCAGCGCGTCGCGGCGGTCGCTCGTACCGCGCTTTAAGGTGAAGTGGCGACGGTAGTGCGCCAGGCCGAGATAATCGGCCCTCAGGTTCTTCCACATCCAGTAGAGGCCGGTCAGCTCGCAGTAATTGGCGTTTCTGTCGCTGATGTTGTCGCCCTCGTCGTCCCGCTGAAAACCAAAGCTCTCCCCTCCGGCTGCGCCAACGCGCACCGGCACGTACAGGGGATTATTCGGCATCCAGTATGGTTTATGCGAGGCTATACCCACCTTCACATCCAGCACCGGACTATTTGAGGTCTGTTCGTCGTTGATGAGGGAACCCGGCACGGTCTTAAAGAGTATCTTCAAATCCAGCCACGGGCTCCAGTTGTCGATGTACCAGAGGTCGAGCTCGATCCGCTTTTCGATGCTCGTATCTCCCCGGTAGCCGTTCACCTGCGCCCAGCCGGTGATGCCGGGTTTGACCTGATGCTTGACCATGTAGAAGGGGATGGTCTCCCTGAACTGCTCCACG
>ODAI011989819.1_pt1 | contig 12914 bp, 11 predicted proteins | sample 1539321 | NCBI WGS metagenome assembly ODAI01 (sample SAMN02144231, study PRJEB22623) | gut metagenome | biome: sheep rumen | host: Ovis aries | place: New Zealand | reverse complement strand
TGTGCCTGTTTTTGATCGCTTCTCTGAGAGTCATATCTTTTCTCCTTTCAAAATTTTTCAGTTCCGCGGCTGCGTGCCGGCGGACTGTATGTGATTGAGTCCGCGCGCATCGCTTCGTGTACACACCCTTTGAGGGGCGTGTACGGAAGCGCTTTTTCTGCCAAACGTAACTTTACCATGTGTTTTTGCTTTTTATATAATGTATGATAGATAAGGGAAGCGGCGGATGCTGATGCAATGCATGCCTGAGCTTATGAGGATATTTTCCGGCTGCCCGTCCTGCGGGTCTTGAACAGTCCTTGCGCGGGAAAGGAATTTCTGTATGTATTGTATCGTATTTTTGATGATAACGAGGAACTTTCTGTCTGTATTCCGCGTAATGTTTCTGAAAAATGTTTTTATGGCTTTTTTTCGGAATCAGCGGGACAGACATGTGTTATTTCCATGAATTTCTGCCTGCAGCTATTGAGCCTTCCGCTTTTTTGGCATAGATTGAAGATGAATCAGACAGCGGGGGAGAGGGCGGGACGCGCGAATCGGCGCGCGGCTTTCATCATACATGTCTGGCCGCAGTGTGTAAGACGGATCGGCCGTTTCAGGCAGAAAGAGGCAGTCGGGTATGGACTTTACGAGTATATTCATTCTGGCAGCAGCCATTATATGTTTCGCGGCGATCGCTTTGTTCCTGAATTCCGGAAATAGAAAAGGCGGAAGGCGGAGAAAAGCCGGTTCGGCGCCTGAGACCGTCCGTGATCCGGAAAAGGAGACCGCGGAAGGATCTGTGAATGTGTCTGAGGGGGCGCATGCCCTGCACATTCCTGCCGGTATGCTTGGAGACAGGAGAAATGCCTATATCCGCGGGCGGGTTGAAGAAGCAGTCCGCGATTTCAGCATGGAGGAAGGGAGCGAAGATGCTTTTCTCTATGTTTATACTAAAGAACTGAGCGGTTGGATCTGCCCTTATTGTGAGGGGGAGAATAAACCGGAAGATCCAATCTGTATGATCTGCGGGAGAAGACCGGACGAAGAGGATCCATAATACGGCTCCGGAAGGCCGTTGACTGATCCGCGGGAAACCGCACATTTGGCGAGGAGTGAAAATGTTCTGTAAAAACTGTGGAAGAGAAATAGACCGGGAAACGCTGGAAAAGCTGATGAAGCCCTCCGGAGAGACCGCGCTGTGCCCCAATTGCGGAATGGCACTGGATACCGCTGAATTCTGCGGCGGGTTCTGGGGTCTGATCGCCTCCGGCCAGGCCATGAATGGCGGAGCCGGAGGGGAAAAGAAGGGTGCGAGGCTTTCCGGTGTGACAGAGGCCGACCGTCTTTTTGCCAGGATGATCCTGGAGGACGATGGTGCTGCCGGGGGAGCGGCGGGCCCGGACACAGCAGGCGCCGGTGCCCGAACGGGGGGAGAGGCTGCCCGGGCAGGTGCTTCCACAGAGAGTACGAAAGAGGATCGATCTGTCAGGCGGGCTTCCCGAACAGGGGAGCCGGAATCTCAACAGTCTGACAATGAATCCGGAAAATCCCCGAAAAGAGGGGGAGAAAAAAGAGGCAGGGGCTTCGGACCGGCCGGCGCAGCCATTCTGGCTGCGGCAGTCCTGGCAGGATTTGTCTTCGGCAGGGTCCTGCCTGCTGGCGGAGGCCGCGGAGCAGGAAGCGGACCTGAGAGCGTACAGACAGCCCGGGCATCCGACAGCGGAGTGAAAGAAGCTGACGCGGACTCTCTGGCCCTGTCGGATGACGATACCGGGGACGGAAGCGGAGGTCAGGGCACTGAACCAGCAGCGGTCAGCGCTGCCGCTGTCGAAAATACCCCGGAGCAGGAAGGTGCTGTGGACACAGGAAAAGATAAGGGGGAAGACCTGACTGATACGGCGGAAGACGCGGATGACCTTGGGGACGGGGCCGGGACAGACCCGGCGGCGGCCCCCGGAGAAATGGCAGGCGCAGCAGGGACAGAAAGCGGGAAATACAATATGATCCGGCGCACTTCTACGGAAGTGAATGGCATGATGATCGAAGACGCGGTCATGTATCTGGGTATTCAGGATTCCGGAGTCATTTTTGACGGGAAAAACCTCCGAAACGAATGGCTGGCTTCAGCGGGGGAGACCTCCTATGTGAGGACCAGCGTCAGGGAGTCCGATGGCCTTCTGCAGGAGGTCCAGCAGGTTTTTTATGATAAGAGCGGACAGGAGATCAACAATTCATCAGGTTTTTCCAGGGTGAAATATGAATATGACAGTCAGGGAGCGCTGGAGAAAAAGAAATACTATGCCATGACGGAGGGGCAGGACAAAGATAGCAAGATCTGTACCGCTCAGTGCGCGGTCGTGGAAGCAGAAGAAGGCCGCCTCTCCCTTGAGATTTTTGATCCGACAGAAGCGGCGGCGGATCTGGCGGCCTTCCGCTGCAGGAAGGTGGAAAGAACTTTTGAGCCGGAAGACAGCGCGCTTCCGGGGGCACTGAGCGCCGTCAGATATTACCTGCAGGAGACGGATCCCGAGGCTGCAGCCGAGGAGATCCATGAATATTCCAGGGAGGATGCGGGTTCTTCCGAGGAGGAAGGCCAGGACTATGATTATTATGTCCGGGAGACCATCACAAAGAGTGTGAGGGGTCCGGCAGGAGAGGAAACCGGTTCGGATAGTCAGGAAGCCGCGCATACAGCATCCGGGACCCCGGAGATGAGCCGGAGCGGGCTGACGGCAGCTGACATGGAAAAAGCCGGAGATGCATCCGGAGAGACGAGTGAAGAGGCCTCCGAAGAAACGGCGGACGGGGGGACTCAGGAGAGCGCGGACGGAGGCACTTACGCCGTACCGGCACAGGAGACGGGGGCGGCTGTGATCACAGACGTGACAACGATCAGGTATTACTTTGCGGAAGATGATGACCGGCCTCTACTGGTCAGAATGGGGTATTATCAGGATGACAGGAGTGTGGCCGGAGAAGCCGGATTCTCCGGCTTTACCAGGAGCCGCAGCCGGGACGGGAAGGTTGAAGAGGACACCTTCTACGTCAATACCGGGGCGGACGGCGAGGACGAAGAGACAGCCCCGGCCTCTCTTGGAAGCGAGGATCCCCTTCTGTCGGGCGGCGTCATGCCGGGGTACTATCCTGCAGAAAATCCGTGGATGTTCCGGATTCCTTAAAGGCGCTCACGGGAGCGCGGGACGCGCCGGACAGCGCACGACTTTCATCATTTTGGGACGCGCCGGACAGCGCGCGGCTTTCATCATTCAGGAGCGCGGAACAACGCGCGGTTTTCATGCTTTTTTCAACACAGGTCATAACCACTAGTATATTGAGAGAGGAGAGAAGGTTATGGTTTTTAACAAACGCAGTTTGTCCTATGGCGTCGATGTGGTCTTTTGTATTGACGCGACAGAGAGCATGGATCCTTTTCTCGATGTCGTCAAGGAGAACGCTCTGAATTTTTACCGTGATTTCATGGATGTGATGGAGCAGAAGAAAAAGAAGGTACAACAGCTGAGGGTACGTGTTGTCGCCTTCCGCGACTATATGGCGGACGGGCGCGAGGCCATGCTGGTGACGGATTTCTTTGAGCTGCCGGCACAGTCCAGGGAACTGGAAATGTGCATCCGCAGTATCGAGGCAAAGGGCGGCGGGGACGCTCCTGAGGACGGTCTGGAGGCTCTCGCCTACGCGATCAAGTCGGACTGGAACATGGACGCGGACAGGAAACGGCATGTGATCGCCCTCTGGTCTGATGACGGGACCCATGAACTGGGCTATGGAAAGCCTGCCCGCAACTATCCCCGCGGAATGGCTGAAAATTTCGAACAGCTGACAGAGTGGTGGGGCAGCAAATACGCTCCCGGAATCATGGATGAGTCGGCCAAGCGCCTGATCCTGTTTACTCCCAGCAAAGAGTCATGGACTACGATCCGTTCCAACTGGAACAATGTCATCCACTATGAGTCCGAGGCCGGAAAAGGAATCGCGGGCTTTGATTACGAGCAGATTCTCAACGCGATCTCCAACACAATTTGATGCTGCCTGATGCTGTCTGATGCTGAGAAGGCTTTGAATGACACACAGCATGCGGCGGGAGCCGGGACGCGGGACAGCCGGCAGGGGGATATTCATGGGATACCCGGCTGCAGATCTCCGCGTGATCCGCAGCGGGCAAAGAGACACGGGAGCCGATTCCGCGGCGGCGGATGAGAAACTGAGGCGGGCCGGAAGGAACTTTGGCAGGAGACTGCAGGTGCCGGCACGGACGGACTGGAGAACCGGGCATGAAGAGCTTTTTGCAAAAACTGGATTTTCGTTTTCTTATTGCGGGAGAAATGATCAGCGGGCGGGGAGAGGATTGTTTTTACTCCGCCCAGAAAGACAATTCCGCGATCGCGGCCGTTTTTGACGGCTGCGGAGGACTCGGATCCAGAAAATATCAGAATTACAAAGATCATACCGGGGCCTATATGGCTGCCAGGGCTGCAAGCGGAGCCGTGCGGGACTGGTATCAGGAATCCGGAGATGAAGCCGGCAGCGCCGGGGAAAAAGGCACAGGACGACGGGCAGGGGAGGACGCCGGGGACACCCGAAAGGCGGCCCTGCAGATCAGTTCTTATCTGACCCGTGCCCTGGATGTGGTCAACGGACTCGCCGGCCAGACATCGCGGATCTTCGGGACCATGGTCAGAGATTTCCCCACGACGGCAGCCGCCGCCCTGGTCCGGAACTCAGAGCGGGGCACAGAAGTACAGTGTTTCTGGGCGGGGGATTCCCGCGTTTATCTCATGAACCGGGAAGGACTGGCCCAGCTCACGCGGGACGACGTGGATGGAACAAACGCCATGTCCAACCTGCGGTCTGACGGCGCCCTGACCAATGTGGTGGCGGCGGACCGGGAATTTGTCCTGCACGCAGGAAAAAAACTCAGATTCGGGGACAAGGATCCCTACATGATCTTTGCCGCCACAGACGGTTGCTTCGGCTATCTTCCGACGCCGATGGACTTTGAGGACATGATCCTCACCTGTCTGCTGAAGGCGGCAGGGCCGATGGACTTCCGGCACAGGCTGGAGGAGTCGATCAGTGAAACCGCGGGTGACGATTATACGCTTGCGTTTATGAGTTTCGGATTCGGCGATTTCAGGACCATGCAGGAGAGCATGCGCCCGCGCAAGAGGACCCTCCAGCATGACTACATAGACTGGATGGAGCAGGATCCGTCCCTGGAAATGCAGGAGCGCCTGTGGCAGGAGTACCGGACCAATTATGAGCGCCTGCTGTAAAAAAAGGAAAATGGCTTATATTATGAGCGTCTGCTGTAAAAAAACGGGGAAATGGCTGATATCATGAGCGACTGCTGTAAAAACGGGGAAATATAAAACGGGGAAATGACTTGTATCTTATGCTGAAGGAGAGAAGACTTGGAAGAGATCATTAACGGATTTGAACTGATCGATCCGCTTCAGAACAGGGATGCCGGATTTTCCAGATGGACCTTCGCGCGCAGAAACGGGAGAGTTTTTTTCCTGAAGGAATTTCTGGATCCGGTCTATCCCGTGAACAGGGAGATCGGCGAGCGCCAGATGCAGGCAAGGATCCTTGCCTGCCGGGACTTTGAAAAGAAAAGCGGCGCCTGCTACCGTGCGATTAACGAGGCCTCTGACGGAAACGCTGTCCGGATTGAGGCCTTTTTCCGCTGGGAATCCCATTATTATGTCGCTATGGAGCGCGTCAGATCCGCAGGCCTCAAGATCCGGGATATCGCTGCCCTTCCTCTGGAGCAGCGGATCGGGCTGTGCCGAAATGTTGCCCACAGCATCAGCGGGCTGCATGAGAGAGGAGTTGTGCACGCGGATCTCAAGGACAAAAATGTCCTGATCAAGCGCACGAAGAAGAATACGCTGACAGCCAAGATCATCGATTTTGACTGCAGTTTTCTGGAAAACTATCCGCCGGACAGCGAAGATGAGTTCAGCGGAGACCAGGTCTATCTCGCTCCCGAAGCCTGCCTTTTTCTGTGCGGCGAGAGGGATGTCCCGCTGACATCCAAACTGGATGTCTTTTCCCTGGGAATCCTGTTTCATCAATATCTTACAGGAGCCTTTCCCGGCTATGATCAGTCTGAATACAGCTATCTGCATGAGGCAGTCCTGGACGGGCATCCCGCGGAAATTTCTGATGAGATCGAAGATCCGGCCCTTCGGGATATGCTTGAAAATATGCTGGAGGCGGATCCCGGGGACCGCTGTTCGATGAGAGAGGTGCTTCAGGTTCTGATGGCCCCTGCGGTGAGAGAGTATCTGGCGGAACAGAATATGCAGGGAGAAGGGAACCCAAAGGAATTCGCCTGGTTTAACGTGGCAGGGGATCTTTCCGGACAGGAGACAGAACCAGGAGAAAGAAAAAAGAAAAAGAAAAAAGAGACATAAATAAGAGGCATAAATAAGAGATATAAACTAAGAGACAAAACCAGGAGAAAGAAAAAAGAGACATATAAGAGTCATAAAAAGAGACAGAAAAAGTATCGAAAAAGCATTGAAAAAGTATCGAAAAACATCAATAAAGCATCGGAACAGTATCGGAAGAGGAAAATGGCTGCATGATTCAAATTTACAGTGCTCCCCTGGAGGGAATCACCGGATTTGCCTATCGAAACGCGCACCGCGCGCATTTTACAGGAATTGAAAAATATTACACCCCCTTTCTGGCGCCCAATTACACTCATCATCTGAAGACACGAGAGAGGGAAGATATCGCTCCTGCGAACAATATCGGAATTCCCCTTGTTCCCCAGATTCTGACAAACAGACCGGGGGACTTTTTGTGGGCGGCAGGTCAGATCTACGATCTGGGATACCGGGAGATCAATCTCAATCTCGGCTGTCCGATGCCGACAGTCGTAAAAAAGCACCGGGGCTCAGGACAGCTCGGCAATCTCGATGAACTCGATCGTTTTTTGAATGAAATCTGCGAGGGCATGGATCGTCGGTTCGGCCTTGAGACCGGCGGCAGTGACTGCTCCCGCTTACAAAATCCGGATAAACCCGGCCAGGAAAATGGAGATCAGGGAAAGCTCCGCTTTTCAGTCAAGACCCGGATCGGCCTCGATGACGCGGATGACGCCGCGGCCCTGCTGGAACTATACAACCGCTATCCGCTCTCTGAGCTGATCGTTCATCCCCGCACACAAAAGGACCTGTACGGAGGAAAGCCGGATCTGGAGACTTTTGCCATGTTTCTGGAGGAATGCAGGCACCCGGTCGTTTACAACGGGGATATTTTCAGCGTGCAGGACTTCGTCCGGATCAGGGACCGTTTTCCGGACTGTGAAAGGGTCATGCTGGGCAGAGGGCTGATCGCGAATCCGGCCCTGGCGCGGGAAACGGGCGGAGGAGCCCGTCTTGAAAAGGAGGAACTCAGAAAGTTTCATGACGCTGTTTTCGAGGCGCTCCGGGAGACTCTGCCGGGTCAGGCTCCCCTGATCGGGAAAATGAAGGAGCTCTGGTTTTATATGGGCAGAAACTTTGAGGGCGCGGACAGGTATCTCAAGGACATACGGAAGGCAAAAGACCTTGTCAGATACAGGGCAGCGGTTCGAACCCTGTTCTCCCAGTGTGTATTTAAGGATTGACAAGCGGAGTTTGTTATATTAAACTGATTGTGCCGCGGTTAGGCGGCACTATTTTTTGACAGTAAGTTAGTAATTACTAATCCTAAAGACGGTAATCGTATTCAGAATCGTGTCCGCAGAGAATGGCCTTTCAGAGCTGTGATGACCGGGCTCATTTTGAAGGAGGAAAAGATCAATGTCTGAAGAGCGCAGGACGGAATCCGCCGGAAGCTGCAGCGAGGCTCAGAGAGAGATAGCTGAGAAAGCACGCCGGATGATCATGGACAACCTGGAAAAGCACTTGAAAATCGAGGAACTGGCTCATGAGCTGCATGTTTCCCAGACACAGATCAAAGTCTGTTTCCGGAATTATTACGGAATGCCGATCTATTCTTATTCCCGCAGGAAGAGAATGGAGGAAGCAGCCAGGCTTCTGGAGGAGACGGACGAAACCATACTTGAGATTGCCGGCAAGGCCGGGTACGAGAACGGGAGCAAATTCGCCAAAGCTTTTCGGGATGAGATGGGAACGGCCCCGGGCGAATACAGGCGCAGGGTTCTTTGGGAGAAAACAGATCAGGAAGCCGGATTCTGACCGGCCGGGGGAAGAGGGCGTTGACGACACCTCTTCCTTTTTTTTGAACGGATCAAACCCGCCGGACATCCGCGGAAGGCAATTCTGACTGTCTTCTGACTTTTTGGAGCCGAAAGAATCCTGCACAACTGACCACATCTGTCTTTTTTGGAACTGAAAGAGTCCTGCACAATTGACCACATCTTTTCCTTTTGGAGCCGAAAGAATCCTGCACAACTGTTCACATTTGTCCTTTTGGAGCCAAAAGAGTCGTGTCTAACCGGTTTCATATGTCTTTTTGGAGTCGAACGAGCCAAAACTAACTCCTTATCATATTTTTTAAAGCATGGCCGTGTGCCGCAAACCAGGCATGATTACAGTGATTAAAGCAGCGCGCTGTCCGGCGCGTACCGCTCTCCCATAAACCACGCAATGGTTTGTCATGGTTTGTGAACTCAGGTCATAGCGGCAAAAATGATTTTTCCGGTGATACCGGAGCACTGAAATAAAAGGAGGTTAGTTATGGATTGGCATTGGAAAAATTTCAGATGGCTCGGCGCAGGAGTTCTCCTCGGTTCTTATGGTCTGAAGATTCTCACCGGCAGGGATATGAAGAAGGTTTATACACATGGCACAGCAGCTGTTCTCCGGATGAAGGACGAGGTGCTCAAGGACATCTCTCTGCTCCGCGAAAACTGCGATGATATCGCCGCGGACGCGAAAGAGATCAATGAGAAGAGACAGGCCGAGTATGACGCACAGCAGATTGAGGACGCAAAGGCACTTCTCGCGGCCAGGGAAGGTGACGCGGTTCCGGAGGCGGAGGGCTGATGCTGCCTGCCGGCGCGATTTCCGCGCCTGTATGCCGGCAGGAAATTTCAGCTTTTCATGTCGATGACAGCCCCGGGCCTGCAGACCGTACAGGTGCCTGAACCGGGAGATATCCTGAGAAATCCTGACCGGGATGCCGGAAGAGAGTGGACATATTATGAAATGCAGAATATTACACGAGTCCCGTGGGCGGATGAGAGTGCGCATGATTCAGCGCCGTATGACTGACGCCCAGGCAGATCAGCTGAATTACTATCTGCTTTCTCTGGACGGGATCACAAAAGTGAAGGTGTCGGAACGCACTTGCGATGCCACAATTGTATATAAGGAAGAAAACGGCGGAAGAGAATGCCTTTTGCGGGCGCTTTCGGAATTCGGCTATGACCGCTCTGAGGTGGAGGTCCCCGAGCATACGGGGCGGGAACTCAACCGCGTCTATGAGGAAAAACTGTTCTTCATGGTGGCGGGAAGGGCTCTCAGAATCCTCCTCTTCCCGGATCCTGTGCGCAGGGTCCTCTGTATCGGCAGGGCTGTCAGATTTATGGGAGCCGGTATGCGATGCCTCAGGCAGGGAAGGCTGGAGGTGCCGGTACTGGACGCCACGACGATCGCGGTTTCTCTGATCCGCGGAGATTTCAAAACTGCGGGTTCCGTTATGTTCCTTCTCCAGGCCGGAGGACTTCTGGAGGAGTGGACCCACAAGAAATCTGTGGATGACCTCGCCCGCCGCATGTATCTCAATATCGACAAGGCCTGGGTCAGGACGGACGAGGGAGATGTGCTCATTCCCGTCCGGGACGTTCAGCCGGGAGACTGTGTGGTCGCCAGGACCGGAAATGTCATTCCTCTCGACGGGATTGTCCTGGCGGGGGGAGGCAGCGTAAATCAGGCTTCCATGACAGGTGAACCGCTTCCGGTACGAAAAGAGGCGGGAGCATATGTTTATGGAGGAACTGTCCTTGAGGAGGGCGAGCTGGAGATCAGGGTCCAAAAGGCTCTGGGCAGCGGCCGCTACGACAAGATCGTGCATATGATCGAAGACTCCGAAAAGCTGAAGTCGACGACCGAGAGCAGGGCTGCGCATCTGGCTGATTCCCTCGTGCCGTGGTCGCTCGGAGGAACTTTGCTGACCTGGCTTCTGACACGCAACGCGACGAGAGCGCTGTCCTTCCTCATGGTCGATTTTTCATGCGCACTGAAACTGGCCATGCCGATCTCGGTTCTGTCCGCTATGCGCGAATGCAGTGATCACCATATTAACGTAAAGGGAGGCAAGTTCCTTGAGGCCGTTTCACAGGCGGACACGATCGTATTTGACAAGACAGGCACCCTTACGAACGCCACTCCGAGTGTGCGGGAAGTGATCCCGTTCGGAGGTGAGAACGCTGATGAAATGCTGCGTCTGGCTGCCTGCCTGGAAGAGCACTTCCCTCATTCGATCGCCAACGCTGTCGTGAAAGAAGCGGAGAGAAAGAGGCTGATCCACGAGGAGAAGCACACGAAGGTGGAATATGTCGTCGCCCACGGTATCGCCAGCACCATTGACGGTAAGCGCGCGCTGATCGGAAGCTATCATTTTATTTTTGAAGATGAAAAATGCACAATTCCCGAGGGAGCGCAGGATCAGTTTGACGCTCTTCCCGAGGACTGCTCTCTGCTCTACCTGGCTGTGGACAGCCGGCTGGCAGCGGTGATCTGCATCGAGGATCCGATCCGCGAAGAGGCGGTGAATGTCGTGAGCGCGCTTCACGATGCGGGTTTCTCCAGGGTCGTCATGATGACCGGAGACAGCCGGAAAACTGCTGCCGCAGTGGCGGACCGGCTGGGAATGGACGAATTTTACGCGGAGGTCCTTCCGGAGGACAAGGCGGCTTTTATCAGACGGGAGCATGAGGCGGGACGCAAGGTTGTGATGATCGGAGACGGCATCAACGATTCGCCTGCATTGTCAGAAGCGGACGCCGGCATAGCCATTGCGGCGGGCGCGGCGATTGCCAGAGAGATCGCGGATATCACGATTTCCGCCGATGACCTGAGAGAACTGGTGGTGCTGCGCAGGCTCAGCAACGGCCTGACCAGCCGGATCGACAGCAACTACCGCAGGATCATGACTTTTAACGGAGCGCTCATTGTGATGGGCCTGTTCGGCTGTATGCCTTCGGCGCGCGCGGCCCTGCTCCACAATGTCTCTACCATTTATTTCAGCCTGGACAGCATGAAAAATCTGCTGTAGGGGCTGTAGAGGCTGCAAAGCTCACAGACAGATCAGATGATATGATGGCCGGGGGGAAAGCGGTACACGCTTTCCCCCCGGCTGTTATATGACTCGGCCCTTGTAATTAATGTATTTTTCCGCCTTGCGGCGGACACAGGCCGGCCGGGGGCAGAGGACGGCGCGGCCGTCTCTGCCCTATTTGTGTCCCTTTGGAGTCGTTAGCCGGCTCGCAGTTAGATATAATTAACCGCATAAAGGAGTTAGACGGAAATAACTGACGATATACTTTTGACTGCGCCGCCAGGGCGTTTTCTCTTTCCCTGGATGTTAGTTTTTACTAACTAAACGGTGATGAGGAGTGCGGGGAAAAACGTTTCCGGAAGCGCGGCGGGCAGTGAGCAGAAAAAACAAAGCGTTACAGCCGCGGGCCGGTTCCGCGGCAGAAGAGGACAGTTATGAGTGTGATTATATTGGGCGGAAACGAGTGTATGGAGCGCCAGTATAAAGACCTCTGTAAGGAGTACAAATGCCGGGCAAAGGTATTTATCAAACCATCAGGGAGTCTGAAGAACAAACTGGGGAAACCGGATCTGATGATCTGCTTTACAGGAGCGCTCTCCCACAAGGTCCTGAAATGCGCGCAGAACGAGATCAAAGGCCTGGACACAAAGGTGGAGCATTCCAGAACTGCTTCCATGGCTGCGCTGCGGAGCATACTTGAGAAACACATCATGGAAGAGAGTGCCTGACGCACTGATTCCCGGGAAAGGAGTAAAGCCGGGGAATGTGAGAGGAGCACCTATGTCTGAGGAAATCATCGTACAATACGGGGCTCCGACCCTGGCCGGGATCAAGACCGGAAATCTGTTTACCTGCCCCTTTGCGGACCGCGGGCAGACGATGAAGGAATTTCGCAGGCTGAACAGGGAACTGGGGCCCAAGGGGCTGAGGGTACTGCCTATGCGCTATTCCGACAAGAGGGTCCTGGTCTATCTGTTCAGACCGGAGCGGCTGGAGAAGGATCTCTCTGCCGCCGGGGCTGCCGAGCTCCTTGAACGCGCGGGGTACAGACACGAGAACGCGACACAGTGCGTGGCTGAACTGATCCGCAGACTCAACTCTCTCGGCGGGGAGTTCCCCCACGAGATTGGACTGTTCCTGAGCTATCCTCCGGAAGATGTAAGAGGCTTTATCGAGCATCGCGAAGCGGGCTGCAAGCTCGTGGGCACCTGGCGGGTCTACGGCGACGAGGACAGCGCGCGGGAGACCTTCGACAGGTACCGCAGGTGCACAGAGTCCTATTGCAGACAATGGTCGACGGGAGTCCCGCTGATCCGTCTCGCTGTGGCGGTATAAGAGCCGGCAGACAATTTCCCGAATTCCCGAATTTCCGGATTCCCGGATTCCCGAATTTCCGGATTCCCGAATTTCCGGATTCCCGGACGAGCACCTGCTGCCGTGAGTGAATCCCGGGAGTCATTAAAAAGGCTGTCTCTCTCAAAAGATACAAATCGGCAGTTGTTATTTGGAAAGCCTATCCCCCAAAAAGGTTACAAATCAGATACACGTCAAAAGACACAAAGGAAAGAAAGGAAGACATTCGAAATGAGCAAAGTAGCAGTAGTATTCTGGAGCGGCACAGGCAACACAGAGGCAATGGCGAACGCGGTAGCGGCAGGCGCTGAGGAAAAAGG
>ODAI013681530.1_pt1 | contig 12915 bp, 7 predicted proteins | sample 1539321 | NCBI WGS metagenome assembly ODAI01 (sample SAMN02144231, study PRJEB22623) | gut metagenome | biome: sheep rumen | host: Ovis aries | place: New Zealand | reverse complement strand
CATGCAGCGAAACCTCCTTCAGGGGAGATTGCAGCCGAAGGACGGGCCCCAGGAAGATTTCCTGGTCCAATCCCGCAGCGCCGAGCCAACGGACGGCGCTTGTGCCCGCTTCTTCGGAAAAATCGGTCCCGATATCGTAGGCTAACGGGGAGAGGGCCTTCAGGGCGGGGACATCGGCGGGTCTGGGCAGCAAATGGGAGACCCCGTTCACGACGACCTCGTCCGGGGAGTCCACTTTTTTCCAGGGCAGGTCCATCAGCCCCAACGGCTGGAAAACCTGGTACAGCGGTTCGCCCGGAGCCAGTGCCGCCACTGAGTGGAAGCCTGTCTGGAAGCGGATGCCGTCCCGCACGAACGACTGCAGGCTGCCGCCCACCTGCGCTCCTTTTTCCAGGACCGTCACCCGGTATCCGCTGCGGGACAGGATGCAGCCGCAGAGCAGACCGCCCAGTCCGGATCCTATGACAATAGCCTCAGGCATTCCTAATAATCAAAGTGGAATTGGTTCCGCCAAAACCGAAGGAATTGGACAGGAACGTGTCAAACTTGCGTTCCAGCCTTGTGGCCGGAATCCAGAGGTGGCAGGAATTCTCGTCCGGATTCTCGAAATTGATATTGGGCGCAATGAATTCGTTTTTCATCATCAGGATGGAATACACCACCTCGGAGGCGCCGGCCATCCACATCTCGTGGCCGGTCTGCGACTTGGTGGACGTGACCGGAATGGTTTTCTCTCCCAGTACCCGGAACAGGGCTTTGGCCTCGTTGGCGTCTCCCACGTGGGTGGAAGTGGCATGTGCGTTCACATAGCCGATCTCCTGCAGGGAAACGCCCGAGCGGCGGATGGCCATCTCCAGCGAGCGGGCCGGGCCGTCCACATTGGGGGACGAGATATGGTCTCCGTTGGAAGAGAAGCCGTATCCTAGGACCTCTGCCAGGATGGGCGCGCCACGCCGACGGGCCGATTCATAGCTTTCCAGGATAACGGTGGCCGCACCGCCGCCGGGGACAAGTCCGTCCCGGTCGCGGTCGAAGGGACGGCTGGCGGCCGTAGGGTCCGATTCCCGCATGGAGAACGCGGAAATGCCGTCGAACGAGCCGGTTGCGGCCATGTTCACCTCCTGCGCACCGCCGCAGACTACCATTTCCTGCAGGCCGTTCTGGATCAGAAGCGCCCCCAGGCCGATCGCGTGCGACCCGCTGGCGCAGGCGCCGGAAACCGTGAGGTTGATGCCCTTGAGGCGGAAAATCACCCCCAGGTTCATGGTGACGGTAGAGTTCATGGACTGGAAGATGGCGCCGCTGCCGCAGAGCATGGTGTCTTTTTTCTCCACGATCTTGGCGATGGAGTGGTAGACGGCCTCCGCCGTACTGTCATTCCCGTACAGCAGGCCCACTTCGTGGCTGTCCAGATAATCCTGGTCTATTCCGGCGGCGCGCAGGGCGTCCCTTGTGGCACAGTAGGCGTACTGGGCCGGTTCCGGCATATATACCCGCTGGGAGCGGGGAAGTTCCCCTTTCAGCTCCGGTTTGGGCACATTGCCCGTAAGGCCGGAGCGGAACCCCATGGCCTTGCGCTCCGGGTCCAGGACGATTCCGGATGTCCCTTGGTAGAGGGAATCCCTCACCTGGTCCAGCGTCTGGCCCAGGCAGGACCAGATACCCATCCCCGTAATGACGACTCTTCTTTGTATCATGTTTGCTCTTTGTTCTGATTATTTATGCAAAGATACCAAAAAAATGGCTATCTTTGTAAAGTTTACGTAAACTGCTGACTATATGGAATACAGACCGCTAACCGCCGGTGAGATACAGTGCCTGCAGGAGAGGGGATGCAAATCCGACGACTGGGGCCTTGTGGAAACTTCGGATGCCTCGTCCGTACAGTATATCAGAAACGTCCGTTTCTCCGGACGGGTGCGCTTTGGCAGCTTCCAGGCGGAATTTACCCTTCCTGGCGGGCTCAAGAAGCACTCCGGCATCAGAAACGCCACCCTGCATAATGTCACGGTGGGGGACAATTCCCTGGTAGAGAACATCACGGACTACATCGCCAATTACGATATCGGCCACGACAGCTATATCGAGAACGTGGACATCATCCTGACGGACGGTCCCTGCCGGTTCGGCAACGGAGTGGAAGTCTCCGTGCTGAACGAGACGGGCGGCCGCGAAGTGAAGATCTATGACCGGCTCAGCGCCCAGACCGCCTATGTGCTGGCCATGTACCGCCACCACCCGGAGGTCATCGCCCGGCTCAACGCCCTCATCGACGAATACGCCCAAAAACAGACGTCCTCCATGGGCTGCATCGGCAACCATGTCTCCATCCGCAACACCCGCTACATCGGCGGCGTACGCATCGGGGACGGGGCCGATATCTTCGGCGTCAGCCGCCTCCGCAACGGCAGCGTCAACAGCAATCTCACGGCCCCTGTCACCATCGGCCACGGGGTCATCGCCGACGATTTTATCATCTGCAGCGGGTCTTCCATTACGGACAACACCACCATCGAGCGCTGTTTCGTGGGACAGAGCTGCCGGATGGGACACGCCTACAGCGCGTCGGACTCCCTGTTTTTCAGCAATTGCCAGGAAGAGAACGGAGAGGCCTGCGCTATCTTTGCGGGGCCGTTCACCGTCACCCATCACAAGTCCAGCCTCCTGATCGCCGGCATGTTCTCGTTCATGAACGCCGGCAGCGGGTCCAACCAGTCCAACCACATGTACAAACTGGGCCCCATCCATCAGGGCGTGCTGGAGCGCGGCTCCAAGACAGCCTCGGATTCCTATGTCCTCTGGCCGTCCCGCGTGGGTGCCTTCTCGCTGGTGATGGGCCGGCACGTCACCCACTCGGACACCACCAACCTGCCGTTCTCCTATCTCATCGAGCAGCAGAACACCACCTATCTGGTGCCCGGGGTGAACCTGCGCAGCGTAGGTACGGTCCGCGATGCCCAGAAATGGCCCAAGCGGGATGCCCGCAAGGATCCGGACCGGCTGGACTGCATCAACTATAACCTGCTCAGCCCTTATACCATCCAGAAAATGCTCAAGGGCATCAAACTGCTCCAGAACCTGCAGTATTCCTCCGGTGAGCTGTCAGACATTTACTCCTACCACAGCACCAAAATCCGCAATTCCTCGCTCAAGAACGGCCTCCGCTATTACCGGACCGCCATTACCAAGTTCCTGGGCAATTCCATCATCAGCCGTCTCAAGGACATGCCCGCGGGCGCATCGGATGCGCAGATCCGGGAAATCCTGAAACCTTCCACGCCCGTCGGAACGGGTCTGTGGGTAGATATCAGCGGGCTCATCGCCCCCAAGGGCGCCGTAGACGAGCTGCTGGACCAGATCAAGGACGGAAAGGCCGGCCTGGCAGAGGCCGATGCCGCATTCCATCAGATGCACGCCAACTATTACGAGTACGAGTGGACATGGGCCTACGACAAATACGGAGATTTCTTCGGCTATCCGCTGGAGACAATCACCGCCGCCCAGGTGAAAGACATCGTAGAGCAGTGGAAGAGCGCCGTGATCGGCCTGGACAAAGACCTCTATGAAGACGCCCGCAAGGAGTTCAACCTGGCGGCCATGACCGGTTTCGGCGCCGACGGCACCAAGGAAGACAAGGAACACGACTTCTCCGAGGTCCGCGGAGACTTCGAGTCCAACTCCTTCGTCACGGCCGTACTGGATCATATCAAAACGAAGGAAGCCCTTGGTAATGAGCTGATTGCCAGGCTCTCCAGATAGTGAGTCATAAACTTAAACCTAAAGTATACCTATGAGTTTTCTCCGACGGATTTTCTCCTCCAAGGTTCTTCCTTCCTGGATGATCCTGCTGCTGGATACCATTTTGGTGGCTATTTCCGTGATGGTGGCTTTTCTGCTGCGCTACAGTTTTCCGGAATTAAGCGAGACCTTCCGCGTGCAGGCGTGGGTAACCATGGGCCTATGCCTTGTTGTCAATGTTCTGTTCTCCAGGCTGTTCCATACGTATTCCAACGTTCTTCGCCTGTCGTCCTTCGCGGATGTGATGAACATCTTCGTGGCAGTCACCCTATCCTATATCACCTGCATTATCCTCTCCGTGGTGGTGGAGTTTACCCTGGGTGAGTCTTTCGCCCCCCCGATTTCGGTGCTGCTCATTTCCTATGTGGTTACGTTCCTGCTCATGGCCCTTCTGCGGATGGTGATCAAGAGCATTTACGACGTTTTCAACGAGGATCATGTGCGCGCCCTGAACACCTTCGTTTACGGGACCAAGATCGGCGGCGTGAACATTGCCAAGAGTATCCGCATGTCCACCTCCAACAAGTTCCACCTGAAGGGTTTCATCGCCGACGACCCCGCCATGAAGGGGAAGGTGATGATGGGCGTGAACGTATACATGAACGACGACTCCCTCCTGGAGCACATCCGTGAGAACGACGTCCAGGCCATCATCGTTTCCCCGGTGAAGGCGGACAAACTCAAGGATACGGCCACCGCAGACCGTCTGCTCAAGGAAGACGTAGCCATTTACCTGGCCCCCGAAGTCACGGACGACTGGAAAGGGGTAAAAAGCGGCCAGAGCATCCGCCAGGTACAGATCGAAGACCTCCTGGGCCGGGATCCCATCAAGATCAACATGCAGAAGATCGCTTCCCACCTGGAGGGCAAGCGGGTGCTGATCACCGGCGCCGCCGGCTCTATCGGCTCTGAAATCATGCGCCAGGTGGCTCTGTTCAATCCCTATCAGCTTATCCTGGTAGATCAGGCCGAGACACCCCTGCACGATATCCGTCTGGAACTCAAGCGCAAATGGTCGGAACTGGACGCCCCCACCATTGTGGCGGATATCTCCAACCAGCAGCGCATGGAAGATATTTTCAGCCATTACAAGCCCGAATACGTGTTCCACGCCGCCGCCTACAAGCATGTTCCTATGATGGAGGATAACGTTTCGGAGGCCATCCAGAACAATGTGAAAGGCACCAAGGTCCTGGCCGACCTTTCCGTGAAATACGGGGTTTCCCGCTTTGTGATGATTTCTACGGACAAGGCCGTGAACCCGTCCAATGTGATGGGTTGCTCCAAGCGCATCTGCGAAATCTATGTGCAGGCCCTGGCCAAAAAGATCCAGCGGGAGAAACTGGGCGGAACGCAGTTCATCACCACCCGGTTCGGCAATGTGCTGGGCTCCAACGGGTCTGTCATTCCCTTGTTCCGCAAGCAGATTGAAGAAGGCGGCCCGGTTACGGTAACCCACCCGGAGATTATCCGTTATTTCATGACCATCCCGGAAGCCTGCCAGCTGGTGCTGGAGGCCGGCAGCATGGGCAAGGGCGGGGAAATCTTTATCTTCGACATGGGTGAGCCCGTGAAAATCCTGGATCTGGCCAAGAAGATGATCCGCCTGAGCGGCCGGCAGGATGTGAAGATTGAATTCACTGGCCTCCGTCACGGGGAAAAGCTCTACGAAGAGCTGCTGGCTACCAAGGAGAACACCAAGCCCACCTCGCACGACAAGATCATGATCGCCAATGTGCGGGAGTACGACTTCGACGACATCTCGGACGACATAGATACCCTGATCGAAAGCAGTTATTACTTCGATTCCATGCGTACGGTGGGCCGGATGAAAGATATGGTCCCGGAGTTCAAGAGCCTGAATTCGCCCTACTCCGTCTTGGATCACGATTAACGGTTGTTGTACTGTTTCAGCGCTTCTTCCAATAACCTCAGGCACCGCCTGAGGTCTTCTATTTTCAGGACATAGGCCATCCTGACCTGGTTTTTGCCCAGGCCCGGCGTGCTGTAGAATCCGGCCGCAGGGGCCATCATCAGCGTTTCGCCGTCCAGGCGGAAGTCCGTGAGGCACCATCGGCAAAAATCTTCCGCGTCTTCTACGGGAAGGGAGGCCACCGTGTAGAATGCCCCCTGGGGCATCGGGGACACCACACCGGGGATGCGGTTGAGCCCGTCGATGAAGAAGTCCCTGCGGGCTTTGTATTCGGCATGGCAGGCTTTCAGGTAGTCTTCCACACCCTCGATGGAGGCTTCGGCCACAATCTGTCCCAGCAGGGGCGGGCTCAGGCGGGCCTGGCAGAACTTCATCACGGTGTCGTGCACGGCTTTGTTGCGGGTGACAACCATGCCAATCCGGATGCCGCACTCGGAGTAGCGTTTGCTCACGGAATCGATCACCACCACGTGCTCGTCTATACCCAGGGACAGGGCGCTGGTGCAGGGCTCTCCGTTATACACGAATTCGCGGTATACCTCGTCACAGACGAGGAACAGATCGTATTTACGGACGATATCCCGGATCTTTTCCATCTCCCCGGCCGAATAGACATAGCCGGTGGGGTTGGAGGGATTGCACAGGAGGATGGCCTTGGTACGGGGCGTGATGACCTTCTCGAAGGCCTCGATGCCGGGCAGGGCGAACCCGTCCTCAATGTTGGAGGTTACCGTACAGACCTCTATGCCTGCCGTCTGGGAGAAAGAGATGTAATTGGCATAGCCGGGCTCCAGCATGATAACCTGGTCTCCGGGGTCCAGGCAGGCCATGAAGGTAAGCAGGATGGCCTCCGAGCCTCCGGCGGTGACGATAATCTCTTCCGGGCTCACGTCCAGGCCTTTCTGCCGGTAATACCCGGAGAATTTTTCCCGAAGCGAGAGATAACCGTCTGAGGGGCTGTATTCCAGCGTCTTTCGGGTGATGTGCCGCAGGGCTTCCAGCCCTTTTTCCGGGGTGGGAAGGTCCGGCTGGCCGATGTTCAGGTGATACACCTTCACGCCCTGCGCTTTGGCTGCTTGAGCGAGCGGGGCGAGTTTCCGGATGGGGGACGACGGCATTCTGCTGCCGCGCTGAGAAATCTGAGGCATAGGCTTAGAGGATTCCAAGGATGCGGCTGCGGGCCAGCAGGGCTGCGCCGATGGGGGCCGCTGTACGTTTGAGTTCGGTAATCTTGATAGTGGTGTCCTGGTTGGCGATGTTCAGGACGTGGCGCTTGACGGCGGTGCGGATGGGCAGCATCAGGTAATCGCCGGCGGCCACGGCCAGTTTTCCGCCGATCACCACCAGCTCCGGGTTGAAGATGTTGATCAGGCCGGCGAGGCCCTTGCCCAGGTTGGTTCCCACTTTCTCCACCATCTCGATGGCCAGGATGTCCTCGCTGCGGATGGCTTCGAAGATGTCGTTCAGGTTCACCCGGCCCTCGCTCCGGTATTTGCCGGCCAGGGAGGAGGCCCGTCCGGATTTCAGCTTTTCCCCGATCATCCGCACCAGGGCGCTGCCGGACGCACCGGTTTCCAGGCAGCCGATTTTTCCGCATCGGCACATCTGGCCGTTGTCCAGCAGGGGGAAGTGGCCGAACTCGCCGCTGTACCCGGAGGTGCCGTAATAGAGCTTCCCGTTCAGGATCATGCCCATGCCCAGACCCCAGCTCACGTTGACGAACAGCACGTTTTTCTCTTTGCCCGTGCCGCCCAGGTATTCGCCGTAGGTCATGGCGCGGGAGTCGTTTTCCAGCACCACGTGAATGCCCAGCTCTTCTTCCAGGATATGGGAGATGGTGCGGTGCTCGTCAAAGGAGTAACTGTTGCTGTAGCCGGTTACCGGGTTCACACGGCCCGGGAAACTGATGCCCAGCCCCATCACCTTGTTCCATTCCACATTCTCCTCGCTGAAGAACGTGCGGAGCATGGAGGCGATCCTGTGGACGGCTTCCTCGTTTCGCTCCATCTGGAAGGGGATGTCGTCCTTGAAGGAGAGCAGCCCGCCCTTGAAGTCCGTGACGGCGATGGTGGCGTGCGAGTTCCGGATGTCTATGCCGATAAAGTAACCCGCTTCCGGGTTCAGCCCGTAAATGGAAGGCCGACGGCCGCCGGAGGTGCCGGATTTGCCCATATCCACCATGAAGCCCTCGTCGATGAGTTCGCCGATGAGTTTGGTGGCTGTGGGGACCGATGCCCCGATGGCTTCGCTGAGTGCGGCAATGCTGTGTTCTCCCTGCTCGATGCACAGGTAAAGAATGGTTTTTTTGAGAAGGCTGTTCTTGTTATCTTTCTTCTCGAGGAATGTTTCTCTCATAATTCCTGCATTTAGGGATGCAAATATAATAAAATTTTTGCAATAATCTGTACTGATTTAATAAAATAATTAAAATTTCTTTGTTTTGGCGTTTTTTCTGGGGAAATAGGCGGGTTTTCCGCGTTTTTTTGTATTTTAGCTCATCGTTATCTGGTGATACGCATGAGTGGACGGCTACAACAAGAGAGACAGGTTTTGCCCGTGGGCGCCGTGGCGCAGAAACTGAATGAGCTCCTGGAGCAGGAGCCCGTTGTGGTGGTGTCGGCCAGTCCGGGAGCGGGAAAATCCACGCTGCTCCCGCTGACCCTTTTGGAAGCGCTTCCGGCAGGGAAAATCCTGATGCTGGAGCCCCGCCGGGTGGCCGCCAGGCAGGTGGCCTCGCGGATGGCCTGGCTTCTGGAAGAGCCGGTGGGCAAGACCGTGGGCTACCGGATCCGCTTCGAGTCCAAAGTCTCCCGGGACACGCGGATAGAGGTGCTTACAGAGGGCATCCTGACCCGGATGCTGCTGGAAGACCCGGCCCTGGAAGGCGTGAGCGTGGTGATTTTCGACGAATTCCACGAGCGCAGCCTGAACACCGACGAAACCCTTGCCCTTACCCGGCAGTGCCAGGCGCTGCTCCGGGAAGATCTCCGGGTGGTGATTATGTCGGCCACCCTGGACACCGATGCCCTTTCGCAGGCCCTTCACTGCCCTGTCTTGCAGAGCGAAGGCAAGCTGTTTCCCGTAGAAGTGATCCATTCCCGGGAAGAGGCCGACGCTTCTACGTGCGTGCCGCTGGTGGCCCGCACCGTCCTGCAGGCGCACCGCTCCCATGCGGGTGACATCCTGGCCTTTCTGCCCGGGGAAGGGGAGATCCGGCGGGTGGAAGAGCTGCTTCGGCTGGAACTGGATGCCCGGACAGACGTCTATCCCCTGTATGGCCTCCTCTCCAACGAGCAGCAGGCCCGCGCCATTGCCCCAAGCCCGCCCGGGCAGCGGAAAGTGGTCCTGGCTACGCCCGTGGCAGAGACGTCCTTGACCATTGAAGGTGTGCGGACGGTGGTGGACAGCGGCCTTTGCCGCAAACTGGTCTTCGACCCCCGGAGCGGGCTGGGCCACCTGGAAACGGTGCGGATTTCCCTTGACATGGCCGCCCAGCGTACCGGCCGCGCCGGCCGCGTGGCTCCCGGCGTGTGCTACCGACTGTGGAGCCTGGGCGCCGAATCCCGCATGGCGCCCACGCGCAGTCCGGAAATCCTGGAGGCAGACCTGACATCCCTGGTGCTGGATGCCGCCATCTGGGGGGAACGCGAAGTGGAGAGCCTGCCCTGGCTCACGCCGCCGCCCAAACCGGCGCTGATCCATGCCCGGGAACTGCTCACCGCCCTGGGCGCTCTGGACGGGGAAGGAAAAGTGACACCGCACGGGAAGGATTTGGCGAAGCTGCCCTGTCATCCCCGTATCGCCCAGATGCTGCTGGCGGCGGATTCTCCGCTCCGGAAAGCCCTTGCCGCCGACGTCGCGGCCCTGCTCGAAGAAAAAGACCCGCTTGCCGGGGAAGGGGACGTGTCTCTCTCCCGTCGGCTGGATGCTCTTCGCCAGGCGCGCCGTTCCTCTGCGCCGGGTAGGTGGAGCCGGATGCTCCGCATCGCCCGTTCCTATGCCGACATGCTCCGTGTGCCGCAAGACAATACCCCGGTGAATCCTTATGAGGTGGGGGCGCTGCTTGCATCGGCCTATCCGGAGCGGATTGGCAAGGCCTGGCAGGAAGGGCTGGGAACTTTCCAGCTCTCCGGCGGGGAGCTGGTGGGGGTGGAGGCCGGGGATCCGCTCTCCGGGGAGCCGTGGATGGTGGCCGCCTCCATGCACCGGAAAGCGGGCGGCGTGGGGAAGGTGTTTCTGGCCAGCGTCGTTGCCGAGGAAGATCTGCAGCGGTTTGCCACCCGGCGGGATACCGTATTCTGGGACTCCCGTGCGGGGACGGTCGTGGCCCGGCAGGAATCCCGGATCGGGGCGGTGGTGCTGTGGACCAAGCCCCTGGACGGCGTGCCGCGGGAAACGGTGCAAAATGTTGTCTGCGAGGCCATTGTCCGGGAGGGTGTTTCCCTTCTTTCCTTTGACGAGCCTGTTCAGGATCTGCAGCGGCGGGGTGCCTTTGCCGCCGCCCGGCACTCCGAACTGGAGTTCCCTCCCGTGGATACGGAGTCCATATGCCGAAGTGCCCCGGAGTGGGGGCCTCTGTTTGTCGGCAAGGCCGGCAGTGCGGCGCAGCTCAAAAAGATTGACCTTTGTGAGGTGATCCGGAGCCGGCTCAGTTACAGCCAGCAGCAGACGCTGGATCGCATTGCACCCACGCACGTTACCGTGCCCACCGGAAGCCGGATCCGTCTGGAATACCGCTCGGGTGCCCAGGTCCCCGTGCTGCGGGTGCGCCTGCAGGAGTGTTTCGGCCTTGTGGATACGCCCCAGGCCGACGGCGCCCCGGTGCTCATGGAACTTCTCTCGCCCGGGTACAAACCGGTCCAGCTTACTTCAGACCTCAGAAGCTTCTGGGAAGGAACCTATTTCGAGGTACGGAAAGAGCTCCGCCGCCGCTATCCCAAACACGCCTGGCCGGACAACCCGCTGGAGGCCGCCCCCGTGCGTGGCGTCAAGCGGTAGGGCGGTGGCCGGGTCGCCCGGCTGCCCGGCCGCTCGCTTGCCTGCTGCTGTGGTGCTGTGCTTGCCCGCTGCCAGGTGCCTGCTGCGCTGCTGCCCACTGCCGTGAGCTGCGCCCTTGGCTGCCGGGCCGCTTCCGCCAAAATGTCAGTCTTTTGCCGCAGGACCGTATTTTGCAGAGAGGGAGGCAAAACGTGATTGAAGTATGAGTTCGGCAAAATGGATAGGCGGATTCCTGGGCTGGGTGGCCTGGGGGCCCATCGGTGCGCTTCTGGGTTTTCTGGCAGGGACGGTGTGGGACCGTGCCATCGATGTGGCGAAGCAGCTCGGGGGCGGCGAGAGCACCGGGGATAGCGCCTGGGAAAGCGCCCGGCCGCGAACCGGAGGACAGCGGGGGTACAGCGCCGCTGAGCAGCGCAACAGTTTCTTCGTCTCGTTGCTGGTGCTTTCATCGGCCATTATCAAGGCCGACGGAAAAACGGTCCAGGCAGAGATTGAGGTGGTGAAAGACTTCATCCGCCGGAACTTTGGCGAAGCCGCCGTCGCCGATGCGGTAAAGATCCTGCAACGGCTTGATACCCAGCAGGTGAACATCTACGAGGTGGGGCCGCAGATTGCCCGCTACATGAATTATTCCCAGCGGCTGCAGCTGCTGCACTACCTGGTGCAGATCGCCATTGCCGACGGCCAGTTCGACAAGAAGGAGAAATCCGTGCTGGAGGCTGTGGGCAGTACCATCGGCCTGTCCGCCTCGGATGTGAGTTCCGTGATAGCCATGTTCTACAAGGACAGTACGTCGGCCTATGCCGTGCTGGAGGTGTCTCCCTCCGCCACGGACGACGAGGTGCGCCAGGCCTACCGCCGCATGGCCATGAAAAATCACCCCGACAAAGTGGCCACCCTGGGCCCCGAGGTACAGAAAGCCGCCGCGGAAAAGTTCCGCCAGATCCAGGAAGCCTACGAGACCATCAAGAAAGAGCGGGGCATCAATTAAGCCGATTCTGAACAGCGTGTTGGGCGCCTGGTGTGTTCGGATGAGCTGTGTGGCTGGGCACCTGTCAGGTGCACTAAAGCACACTTTCGGCCTCAAGGCGCTTGAACCGTGCTTTAACCAATGTCTGGTGGGTGCGCTAAAGCACACTTTTGGGCTCTAATCATTTGAATCGTGCTTTAGGCATTTTGTATTAGCCTGAAAAATGTACTGTTTCCGTTGACATGATGCTGGAAGACAAGCGTCATCCTTTTTTGTTAGTGGTTGTCGTCCGTACGGCCGGCAACCACCAACCGCGCATCAAAGATATATGCTTTTTCCGACACTGTCACCTCCTCTGCTAAAGTGCGAAGTACGCTCTGACTGCTTGTCCAAGGACTATTCTGCAGCACTTAAGTATTTGATATAGATGTGATTGGCGCTTTGTTGGTGCAACTGAAATTGCACCAATAAAGTTGAAATTGGCTGATTACTACTGATTTATCTGCTGCGACTTTCTGCCGGTTGCAAGGGAAACTGTCATGTCCCCTTCATGGAGTGCTGCGAAGTGAGTTCTAACTGCTTGTCCAAGGACTATTCTGCAGCACTTAAGTATTTGATATAGATGTGATTGGCGCTTCGTTGGTGCAACTGAAATTGCACCAATAAAGTTGGAATTAGCTGATTACTAGTTGTTTATGTGCCGCCAACTTTCTGCCAGTTGCACGGGAGTAGCGCTCCGATGTCTCCAGGATATGCAGCAGGGCATCCTGTGCACCTTGCCGCAGCCCTGGATGTGGGCAGATATGGGATATTTTACGTATTTTTGCGGTAGGAATCGATTAACATGCCTTATGAAACGCATTCGTTTTCTTCTTATTCCGCTGCTGGTCCTTCTTTTTGTCCGTTGCCAGCCTTCCCTGGTAGAGACAGCGATCCGGCAGCAGCTTCAGGACTATCCGGAGTCGCGCGTACAGGACATCTACAAGAGCTTCTGCCAGGACAACCTGGGGCCCGGACACCTTGTGCCTAATCCGGAATCGGCCCGGGAATACCTTCGGGAGGAACTTTTGTCCTACCGCGAGGATCTGGACAGCCTCCGGTACCCCGCGCCCCAGCGGCGGTATTATCCCGTCGGCGATAAGGGCGACTATGTACGCGTAGACCTTTCCGTGGTGCTGGATTCCCTGATCAGTGAGGAGGCTTTGCTGGATGCCTT
>ODAI012881196.1_pt1 | contig 12915 bp, 10 predicted proteins | sample 1539321 | NCBI WGS metagenome assembly ODAI01 (sample SAMN02144231, study PRJEB22623) | gut metagenome | biome: sheep rumen | host: Ovis aries | place: New Zealand | reverse complement strand
GGTTTTCGGAATACGTTCTGAAAATCCTCATTCTGGTTTTTTTGAAGAATTATTATCTTTATCTGACCGTCCAGCTGCTTTGCCAGATCGCCGTCAATCTCCTGACTGGGGTATGCGCTTCAAAAATGTACCCCCAGTATGTGCCCAGCGGAAAGCTGCCGAAGGAAGAAACGAAGGATATCTTCCACCGGGTGCGGGATTTGTTCACGTCCAAATTGTCCGCCACCGTTTTTGATTCCGCGGACACGCTGGTCATCTCCGCCTTCATGGGACTGAGCGTTTTAGCGGTTTATCAGAATTATTACTTTATTATCACTGCTCTGCGCATGATGCTGGTTGTGGTTCTCAACGCCTGCATGGCCGGGGTTGGCAACAAGTTGGTCATGGAAAGCCGGGAATCGAATTACAGGGATTTGGAAAAGATCAGTCTTCTCTTCTGCTGGCTTTTGGGTGTGAGCACTTCCATGTTATTCTGTTTGTATCAGCCTTTTATGCAGCTCTGGATGGGCGAAAACAACATGCTGTCCGCCGGATTGGTTCTTTGCTTTGTGATTTATTACTATTCCATGGGGGCCAACAAGCTCCTCAATATGTTCAAGGATTCAGCGGGCATCTGGAAGCAGGATCGATGGCGGCCCCTGACAGCGGCCATGGTGAATCTGGGCCTGAATCTGGCCACGGTTCAATGGTTAGGCTTATACGGGGTTCTTCTCTCCTCCGTCGTTTCCATCGTTTTCATTCAGATTCCCTGGGTGCTTCGCAACCTGTTTCAGGAGGTGTTTCCACGCGCCTCAAGAGGAAGGTTTGTGCGGCTGTTCTGCTCTCTGACGGCAGTTGCCTTGATTTCCAGCACGGTATCATGGTTTATCTGCGGCCAGTTTTCGCTGAATGTGTGGCCCACTCTCGCTTTGAACGCCGCTGTCAGCTTTCTTGTGCCGAATCTTTTCTACTGCATGATTTTTGGACGCAATCCGCTGCTAAGAGAAAGTCTTGCCCAGATAAAAAGAAGTCTTCTGTCCAAATCCGGAAAAACGCCGGACTCGGCATGCTGAAAGGATATAAATGGCGCCATGCCCGAAGCCAACAGAAGCGGTTGTTTAAACTGAACACCGCATGAATAAAGGGGAAATGAAAATGATCAGCGTTATTGTGCCTGTTTACAAGGTTGAAAAATACCTCCGGCGCTGTGTGGACAGCATTCTTTCTCAAACCTATAAGGATTTTGAACTGCTGCTGGTTGACGATGGTTCGCCAGACGGATGCCCGCAGATCTGTGATGAATACGCGGCTATTGACCCAAGAGTGCGTGTCATACACAAATCCAATGGCGGACTGATCTCCGCCCGAAACGCAGGGATCCTGGCAGCAAAAGGCGACTACGTCTGTATTGTGGACGGGGATGACTGGGCGCTTGATCATATGCTGCAATTCATCCACGAAACGGTGTCGCAGTCTTCCGTCCCTTTGGATATGGTGCTGTTTGCGGCGAACAATGTCTATGAAGATCATCTGGAGGAGACCCTCAACAACGTACAGGAAGGATATTATGACAAAACCAGGCTGGAAAAAGAGATTTTTCCTTATCTTCTGACGGATACACGGAACGGGCTTCAGGTTGGCGTTATCCAGGCGCATACCTGGGACAAAGCGTTTCACCGGGAGCTGCTGCTGAAGCACTATACCCACGAGGAAAGAATCCGGGTTTTTACCGATGTGCCTATGACCTACGAATGTCTTCTGTACAGCCAAAACGTATATATCTGCAATGAACGCTTGTATATGTACAATAAAACGAACGAGGATTCCATCCGTGCCAGGAGCCGGGAAAACCTTCTGACAAAGAGCTTCAACTATCTGATCGCATATATGAACGGGCATATGCGCGGCCTCGGGCCGGCCATTGACCGTCAAATGAACGAATACGCGGCTATGCTGATTATCCGTACGGGTAAGTGGCGGGCAGAGACAGATTCTTCCCTGCGTGAGGCCGCGCGGCATTTGAAGGAAGGGCTTCAGGAGTCGAAAATGCTTTCGTTTGTATCTGAAAGAGAATTACCCCGAAAGGCAGGCATCGTGATAAAACTGCTGAAGCTGGGTCAATATTTCCCGGCTATCCTGCTATGCGCCGCGAGGGTCAGACAGCAGGAAAGGAAAAAGAATTCATCCGGATGATTTTTGCTGCGCGAAATCCTGTATGGCAAATCGAACAAGGCGGTTGAACGATGAAAAGAAGGTGGAAACATGTATAAACGAAAAGTGCGTGGCTGGTCCCAACATATTGATTTCATGTTTTTGGACAATCTCTGCCTTTTCCTCAGTCTCTTTGTGGGATTCCTCCTGGCCGGGCAAACCGGGATACTGCATTCCCGTTTCTTTTGGAGTTTAGCGCTGGAAGCTGTGCTGGTAAATACCGTCGTAATGATCGTTCTGGACACATATCACAGTGTTCTGCACCATTCACCTTGGGATGAGATGCTCCGGCTTTTAGCCCAGACAGGATATGCGGTTCTCATCCTCTTAGTTTTACAGTTGCTGAATCAGGAAAACGGCAATAATTTGCAGCAAATCGCATTGTATGCTGTTCTAATCTATGTTCTTTCATGTTATATCATGCGGCAGGCATACAAGAGCTTTCTGAAGAAAAAACACCACATCCTCAATCGGCATACTCTTCTGATCGCGTTGGAGGTTTCTCAGATTCCCACAGTCATTCCGCGGGTTCTACGCTCAAATTACGGATCTTATCGGTTCAGCGGCCTCGCTATCATGGGAGAAGACCCTTCCGAAGAGCAAGCTCGGAATGCGCTCCGATCTCTCTGGGAACAGTATCCGCAACTTGAAACAATCCCAATCGTTGCCACAGCTGATACGCTTGAACAATATCTGACGAATAACTGGGTGGACGAAGTGTATCTGGATGTGCCTCCAAAAGTCGATCTGCCCGTGAATCTGATCAACAATCTCATGCGTATGGGCATTACAATTCATACTGCCCTTACGAACCTGGATGAATTGGAGTCCCGGCATAAAAATGTGGAATGGATCTGCGGCCATCTGACCATTACGACCTCTCTGGGCTATATCACGGGCCGCGATGTTTTGTTAAAGCGGGTTATGGATCTTGTCGGCGGGTTGATCGGTTCTTTGATCACAGTCATTCTTCTGCCCCCCTTAGCGGTGGCCATCTGGCTGTCTGACCCGGGTCCTATCTTTTTTAAGCAGACCCGAATCGGAGAAAATGGGAAAAAATTTCAGATGTACAAGTTTCGCAGCATGTATATGAATGCGGAGGAACGAAAAAAGCGGCTGGCACAGGAAAGCGGACAGGAGAATCAGCTCATGTTCAAGCTGGAGCATGATCCGCGTATTATCGGCCAAAAACAGCTTTCCAACGGAACATGGAAGAAAGGTATCGGCGGCTGGATACGTGACCTGTCGCTGGATGAATTCCCTCAGTTTTTCAATGTATTGAAGGGAGATATGTCTCTTGTCGGAACTCGTCCGCCGACAGTAGACGAGTGGGTCCGCTACGAGCCCTTTCACCGTTCAAGAATGTCCACAAAGCCGGGCATTACCGGTCTTTGGCAGGTCAGCGGACGCAGCGAGATCCGTGATTTTGACACCGTAGTCCGTCTGGATCGGGAATATATAGAGAACTGGTCTATGAAGCAAGATATTCAAATCCTGTTTAAAACAATATGGGTTGTCCTGACCAGAAAAGGGGCAATGTGAAAAAGGCTGCTTCACGCCGCGCCATCAGCTTGAAGATGACAAATGCTTTAGCTTCCTCACAGATCCAAAGAAAAGTTTGAAACATTCAATAAACAGCCCACCGGAAAGAAAGATAATCGGAAGGTATTAACAGGATACAATACGATTTTTACCACACGAAAAGATCTGATGAAAGAATGGGCGACATTCGAAAATATGATTCTCGGTGTTGATCCTGATACCATTTTGCCAACTTACAACAAAATTGTATACTGGAAGTGCGATAATTGCAATGTTCATTATATTTGCAAAATGACTCCCAAGATGAGACTGTATTATGAAAAGCGGAAGATGAAAGCATGTCCGTACTGCAAAGGGCTTCGGCAAAAGCGTGGTTATAATGTCATCATCTGACATATAAAAAGGAACAGACGTTTGGATTTAAAACTCCAATCGTCTGTTCTTTTTTTGTTTTTAGAATTCGTCTTTTTGTAAATATCGTCGATTATTTTTTTTTGACAAAAATTTTCAGAAACTATTGACAATCGACCTGTGCTGTGGTTTAATGTTTTCTGCCTTAAAGTTTAGTTTTTCTAAACTTCGGCTGTGATTTCCAGTTTAGTAAAATTAAACTTTTTGCCCAGGGAGGAGGGAAAAGGATGGACATCGGTGAAAAGCTGAAGAAGCTGAGACTGCAAAGAGATTTGACCCAGGAGGAAATGGCGGACCGGTGTGAGCTGAGCAAGGGCTTCATTTCTCAGGTGGAAAGGAACCAGGCCAGCCCCTCCATCGCCACTTTGACCGATATGCTGGAGTGCCTGGGCAGCAATTTAAAAGAATTCTTTTCTGAAACCGGCGATGAAAAAACGGTGTTTTCCCAAAGTGATATGTTTGTCAAGGAAGACCCCGACATCCTGCGCGGCAGCATTACCTGGCTGGTGCCCAGCGCCCAGAAAAACGACATGGAGCCCATTCTGGTGGAACTGGGCGAGGGCGGGAAAACCCAGGAAATAGCGCCTCACGAAGGGGAAGAATTCGGGTTTGTCCTGTCCGGCACCATTACGCTGCGGGTGGATGGAAAGACCCACAAGGTCAAAACGGGGGAGAGCTTCTGCCTGCATCCCAGCGCTGACCACGTCATTGAAAACAGCGGAAAGCGAAAGGCTCAGTTCATCTGGGTATCCACACCGCCCCATTTCTGAGAATCTAAATCGGAGGAAACGCTCATGGAAGAACAGCGCCTGATCTCTCTGGAGGATATCTATAAGCAGTACGACGGCACCACCGTGCTGGATCACATCAGCCTCTATATTCGCAAAAAGGAATTTGTGACCCTGCTGGGCCCTTCCGGCTGCGGAAAAACCACCACCCTGCGCATCATCGGCGGCTTTGAAAACGCCGATTCCGGACGGGTGATTTTTGACGGCAAGGATATTTCCGGCATTCCCCCCTATAAGCGTCGGGTGAATACCGTGTTCCAGAAGTATGCGCTGTTTCCCCATTTGAATGTGCGGGACAACATTGCTTTCGGCTTAAAGCTGAAAAAGATGCCCAAGGACGAAATCAACCGCAAGGTGGATTACATGTTGGACCTGGTGAACCTCAAGGGCTACGGCAAGCGCGGCGTGGATTCTCTGTCCGGCGGCCAGCAGCAGCGCATCGCCATTGCAAGGGCCTTGGTTAACGAGCCCGAAGTGCTGCTTCTGGACGAGCCTCTGGGCGCGCTGGACTTGAAGCTGCGCAAAGAAATGCAGCTGGAGCTGAAGGCCATGCAGCAGCGCCTGGGCATCACCTTCCTGTACGTGACCCACGATCAGGAAGAAGCCCTCACCATGAGCGACACCATCGTGGTGATGCAGGGCGGACGCATCCTGCAAATCGGCACGCCCAAATCCATTTACGATGAACCTCAGAATGCCTTCGTGGCCAACTTCATCGGCGAAAGCAATATCTTCCCCGGCACCATGGTGCGGGATGAGCTGGTGCATTTCTGCGGGGCGGACTTCCCCTGCGTGGACTCCGGCTTTGGCGAAGACAAGCCGGTGGACGTAGTGGTACGGCCGGAGGACGTGCTGCTGGTGGGCGAGGACGTTGGCCAGGTGACCGGCACCATCAAGTCCGTCCTTTTCAAAGGCGTTCATTATGAAATGATCATCGACGCAGGACACTCCACCTGGAAGGTGCATTCCACCACCATGCAGCCGGAAGGCAGCCGGGTGGGCCTGGCAGTGGTGCCCTTCAATATCCATATCATGCATCCCATGGAGAATGCCGCTCCGCAGGAGGATAACGCCAAATGACCAATTTTCAGGTGCCCGGTTGGGGGTATTGGGCAATGGGCCTGGGACTGGCGGCCTTTATCGCGCTGCTGGTGGGCTATATCTGGAAGTGCAGAGGCTTCCGCAGGCCTGTGTTCGCCTCTCCCTATGTGCTGTGGCTCATCGTATTCACGGTGATTCCTTGCTTTCTGGTAGCCTATTTCTCTTTTACCGATCCACAAGGTAATTTTACCCTGGATAATTTTAAAAACTTCTGGGACAGCAATTACAACGCGCGCAAGGCCATCGCTCCGGAAGATCTGCAAATGTATCAGGAAATGGGACTGTCCCTGGAGGATCTGGGCCTGGCCCGGGACTCCATCAACATTGACACCCTGGTATTCTCCCTATGGATGGCGTTTCTTTGCACGGCCATCTGCCTGCTGCTGGGCTATCCCGCCGCGCATATCATGGCGGACCGGGAATTCAAGCTGGGCCCCACGCTGGTGATCCTTTTCGTCGTGCCCATGTGGATGAACTTCCTGCTGCGCACCATCGCCCTGATGAGCCTGCTGGAGGATGGCGGGCTTTTGAACACGATTTTTGAATGGGTAGGGATTGGGCGGCAGAAGCTGCTCAACAATGTGGCCGCTGTCCAGGTGGGCATGATTTACAATTTCCTACCCTTCATGGTGTTCCCCATTTACAATGTGCTGAACAAAATGGACTATAAGCTCAGCGAAGCTGCTATGGATTTGGGCTGCGACAAATGGCATGTGTTTTACAAGGTGACGCTGCCCCTGTCCATTCCCGGTGTAGTCAGCGGCATTACGATGGTATTCATGCCCGCTGTGACCACCTTCTATATCTCCCGTCTGCTGGGCGGCGGCAAGGTGCAGCTGTTTGGCGACCTGATTGAGGCCAAGTTCCTGTCCACCAGTCTGAACGAATGGAACGTGGGCTCCGCCCTGTCGCTGGTGATGATGATCCTGATCCTTTTGTCCCTGGGCCTGCTGAATAAGGTAGATCCGGATAACGAAGGAGGCGGCATGATCTGATGAAAATTCTCAAGCGGTTTTATCTGGGCCTTGTTCTGGCATTTCTGTATCTGCCCATCGTGGTGCTGATCGTGCAGTCCTTCAATGCCGGCAAAAGCCGCGCCAAATGGGAGGGCTTTTCCTTCCGCTGGTATGAGGAACTATTCCACGACCCCAACATCATCAATTCCCTGGTGGTCACCCTGTCCATCGCCGTGCTGGCAGCGCTGTTCGCCACCATCCTTGGCACGCTGGCGGCCATCGGCATCCACGCCATGAAACGCCGCCCGCAGCAAATGATGCTGACATTGAACAACATTCCTATGACCATGCCGGATATCGTGACCGGTATCTCTCTGATGCTTTTGTTCATCTTCACCCAGGTGGAGCGCGGCTTTGTGACCATGCTGCTGGCCCATATCACTTTTGACGTGCCCTATGTGATTCTGTCCGTGATGCCTAAGCTCAAGCAAATGAACAAGAACACCTACGAAGCGGCGCTGGACTTGGGCGCGACGCCCATGTACGCCCTGTTCCATGTGATCCTGCCCGAGGTCATGCCCGGCGTGATCACAGGCGCTATGTTGGCCTTCACCCTGTCCTTGGATGATTTCACCATTTCTTATTTCACCACGTCGCCGCTGGTGCAGAACCTGTCCACCCTGATTTATTCTCAGGCCCGCAAGGGGATCAAGCCCACCATGAACGCCCTGTCTGCCCTGATGTTCGTGGCGCTTCTGATCCTGCTGCTGGTTGTGAACAAGCGCACGGGCGAGGAAGAAAAATAATGGGAAAGAGGCTAATTTCCCTCTTACTGGCCGCCGTGCTTCTCCTTTCCTGCTTGCCCGGCTTTTCGGAAGAAACGGAATACCGGGAGCTCAAGGAGGGCATGAGCGGCAGCGACGTGCAAAAGCTGAAAAAGGCCATGTATTGGCTCGGATACTTTGACACCCTGGATCTGGACGGGCGCTTTACGTCCGTCACAGCCAAACGGGTGAAAAAGCTGCAAAAATACAACGGGCTGCCGGAAACGGGCATTGCCGACGCGGCGCTGCAGGAATTGGTTTTTTCAGGAAACGCAGTAAAAACAAAAACAGCGCCAAAGCCGTCGCCCGTACCCGGGCCGCCACCCACGCCCCAGCCCACCGCGGACATAAGCAGCCTTGCTCCTCCGATGACGGAAGAAGGCTTTCTTTCGCCCGACGCGGGCGTGCCGGAATTCACCTATGTCAATGAAGAGGAAGGCGTTTGGGTTTATCTTTCCACGTCTCTTTCTATCCGGGTGCAGCGGTTCCGGGAGGACATCAAAAAGAACGATTCCATTGAATGGTTTGAGGCAGATATCCGCTGCACGCCGGAATCCCCGCTGCGCTCCATGCTGACGGACAGCAAAGGAATGCCAGGAAAGGCATATGTCAATCCGGTGGATTTAGCCAGAAAGAACCGCACGGTGCTGGCCTTTGCCGATGATCACTTTGGCGATCGGCGGAATTATGGCCGCAATACCGGCGTGATCATCCGAAACGGCGTGGTTCACGGAGAGAAAACCAACAAGTCCGGCTCCTCTGCTTTTCCGAACCTGGATGTGCTGGCCGTGATGCGGGACGGCAGCATGAAAACCTTTCTAAGCAAGGAGCATACCGCCAAGGAATATCTGGAGATGGGCGCAGTGCAAACCTACGCGTTTGGCCCCATTCTGATTCAGGACGGGAAGTTGACGGAAAACATGCTGCTGGAAGGGATCTATGTGAACCGCGAACCCCGCTGCGCCTTGGGCATGATAGCGCCCTGGCACTATTTCCTGGTGGTGGTGCGGGGGAGAACCACCGAGTTAAATGGCGTCACTATTCCCTGGGTTGCGAAAACCATGCTGGACAGAGGCGTGACGGAAGCCCTGAATCTGGACGGCGGAGGCACGGTGTCGCTGGTGTTTATGGGCGAACTGCTGAACCGGAAATCAGTCAAGGATTTAAGAAAAATCACATCCATCACCGGCTTTGGCATATCCGATCGGGTGCCCGCTCCTTAATCTTGTGATCCATCGCTCCTTTGCGGGCGTGATCAATTTATAAACGGAGGTACATGTTTCATGAAAAAACTGGTATCCCTGATGGCCGCCCTGGTGCTGTGCCTGTCCATGCTGCCCCTGAACAACGCGTTCGCCGCGCAGGAAGTGGTCAATGTTTACAACTGGTACGATTACATGGATGAATCCGTGTTCGAGATATTTGAGCAGGAAACGGGTATCCACGTAAACAAAATGTATTTCACCACCAATGAGGACATGATGGTGCAGGTGCGCGTCAGCCCCGGCGCCTATGACCTGGTGTTCCCCTCCGATTATTGCGTGGAACGCATGATCGCGGAAAATATGCTGGCGGAAATCAACTTTGACAATGTGCCGAACCTGGTCAATGTAGACAAGAACCTCCTCAATCCGGATTATGACCCGGAAAATAAGTATTCCGTTCCCTTCATGTGGGGCACCGTGGGCATCCTCTACAATACCAAGCTGGTGGATGATCCAGTGGATTCCTGGGGCATCCTGTGGAATGAGAAGTATGCCGACAGCATTTTCATGCTGGATTCCATCCGCGACACCATGGGCATGGCCCTCAAATATCTGGGCTATTCCATGAACAGCCGTGATCTGAAGGAACTGAAGGCGGCCACGGATAAGCTGGTGGAGCAGAAGCCTATCGTGAAGGCCTATTATGTGGACGAAACCAAGGACAAGATGGTGGCCGGCGAAGCGGCTCTGGCCGTGGTGTATTCCGGCGACGCGCTGTATTCCATGGAGCTGAATGAGGACTTGGATTACGCAGTGCCCCAGGAAGGCAGCAACGTGTGGATTGATCCCATGGTGATTCCCGCTACCGCCAAGAACAAGGAAAACGCCGAAAAGCTGATCAACTTCCTCTGCCGTCCCGACATCGCCAAAATGAACTGCGAATACATCTGGTATTCTTCTCCCAATGCTGCAGCCATCGAACTGATGGGCGAGGATTACACCGAGAATGCCACCATCAATCCCCCGCAGGATGTGATCGACCGCTGCGAATTCTTCCATGACATTCCCGATAACATGCTCACTATTTACAATTCTTTCTGGAGCCAAGTCAAGAATGCGCGGTAATCCATTCATAAAAATCATGGCAGCAGGGCTTTGCGCCCTGCTGCTTTGCGGCGTTTTAAGCCCCGCCGTTTCCGAGGAATACCGGGAGCTGAAATATGGCTCCAAGGGCGAGGATGTGCAGCGGTTCAAGAAGGCCATGTACTGGCTGGGATATTTCAACACCGAGGATTTGGACGGCACCTATACCGCCACCACGGCGGAACGGGTAAAGCAGCTGCAAAAAAACAACGGCCTCAAGCAGACCGGCATTGCAGACGCGGCGCTGCAGGAATTGGTGTTTTCAGGCAATGCTGTGAAAACCGCTTCCGCACCCTCTCCCTCTCCCGTCCCACCGCCCACCCCTGTGCCCACCGCCACGCCGGAACCTACGCCCTTCCCATACGATACCTCCGGTTATGAAACGCTGGAGGAGGGGATGAGCGGGGAAAATGTGCAGAAGCTAAAAAAAGCCATGTACTGGCTGGGGTATTTCAATACAGAAAACCTGTCCGACGAATATAATCATGTCACCGCCGAGCGGGTGAAGCAATTGCAGAAAAACAACGGCCTGGCGGAAACGGGGATCGCAGATCCCATATTGCAGGCGCTGGTATATTCCGGCACAGCTGTGAAAACCAAGGACGCGCCCCGTCCTTCTTCCGTGCCGCCTACCCCCAAGCCGCCGCTGAATATTAACGCTCTGATGCCGCCGCTGAATGAGGAAGGCTTTCTTTCCGCCGAAGCGGATGCGGATGAATACGTGTATACTGATGAAGAAGAAGGCGTATGGATTTATGTAAACGCTTCTCTGTCCATCGTGCTGCGGCGTTACGAAGATAAGAAAGCGGTACTCACCTGGTATGAGGCCGACGTGCATTGCAGCCCGGCATCGCCCCTGCTGTCCTATACCAACGGCAATAAAACGCCTGGCACCGTGATGATCCAGCCTGCCAAGTTTGTGGAAAAGTATGGCATGGTACTGGCGTTCAACGACGATCATTTCGGTTTCCGCATCAATGAAAAGGACAAGGGGATCCCGCCCGGAATCATCATCCGGAATGGGCAGATCATCTATGACAAAACCTGGAGCCGGGAATCCTTCCCCAATCTGGACGTGCTGGCGGTGTTTTCGGATGGCAGCATGAAAACCTTCGACGCCGCCTCCCATACCGCCCAGGAGTATTTGGATATGGGCGCGGTGAGCACCTATGCTTTTGGCCCCATTCTGGTGCAGAATGGGGAGTTGAGCGAATACATGCTTCGGGACGAGTATTACACCTATCGGGAGCCCCGTATGGCCATGGGCATGATTGAACCCTGGCATTATTACGTGCTCTGCGTGGAAGGCCGCATGGCGGACACCCGCTCTAAAGGTGTGTATCTCAACTGGCTGGCCGACAACATGGTGGAGCACGGCGTGCAGGAGGCCATCAATCTGGACGGGGGTGGCACCGCCTGCCTCATGTTCATGGGCAAGAAAATCAATAAATCCGCCAACAGCACCCGGAGCGTTGGCAGCATGACCGGTTTTGGCGTATCGGAAACAGTGAAAAAGGAAGAATAAAACCATTAAGGTTCAAGAAAAAGGATTCAATATAAAATTTTTGTGGGGAATGCCATTGTATCCCCGCCGTTTTACTGCGAAAAAATGAAGAAGCAACAAGGGATTTACTGATTCCCTCACAAACTTATATATTGAGCCAGAAAAGGAGCGGCTTGGCTGCTCTTTTTCATTTGCTTTTTACCCCGCGTTTTCCAGGAAATGCTTGTTGACAATCGGGACGCATGGGTATATAATGCAGATAAAAGAGAACAAATGTTCTTATTTTAAACAATATGAAGCGGAACAGAAGGGAAAGGAGGGGGAAACGCCCATGGGACAAAAGGGGACAGGCGGAAAAAAGCAATATATCTGTATTGATCTGAAAAGCTACTATGCTTCCGTGGAATGCGTGGCCCGGCGGCTGGACCCTTTAACGGCCAACCTGCTGGTGGCGGATGAAAGCCGAACGGACAAAACCATCTGCCTGGCCGTGAGTCCGGCTCTGAAAGCCATTGGCGTGCCCAGCCGTCCCCGGCTGTTTGAGGCCAAAGAGCGCATCCGTATGTTCGAGGCGTACAGCCACACCAAGGTGGATTACATTATCGCCCCTCCCCGGATGGCGGAATATCTGCGCATCAGCGCGAAAATATATGAAATCTATCTGCGCTACGTGGCCCAGGAGGATATTCATGTATACTCCATCGACGAATGCTTTGTGGATGTGACGCCCTATCTGCATCTCTACCGGAAGGAGGCGGAGCGAATGAAAATCTCCCCGGCCCATCTGATGGCCATTACCATGATCCGGGATGTGCTGAAAAACACCGGCATCACCGCCACGGTGGGCATCGGCACCAATCTGTATCTGGCCAAGGTGGGCATGGATATCGTGGCGAAAAAGCAGCCGGCTGACCGGGACGGGGTGCGCATCGCCGAGCTGGACGAAATTTCCTATATCCTGCAATTGTGGACCCATCGGCCGCTTACGGATTTTTGGCAGATCGGCCCCGGCATCGCCCACCGGCTGCAGGAGCGGGGGATGTACACCATGGGCGATATTGCCGCCATGTCCAACAGCGACGAGGATTTGCTGTATCAAATGTTTGGCATCAATGCGGAGCTGCTCATCGACCACGCCTGGGGCGTGGAGCCAACCACCATGGCGGATATCAAATCCTACAAATCCGACGGCCACAGCCTCAGCACCGGCCAGGTGCTGCCTCGGCCCTACCAATACGAAGAAGGGAAGCT
>ODAI013863388.1_pt1 | contig 12916 bp, 6 predicted proteins | sample 1539321 | NCBI WGS metagenome assembly ODAI01 (sample SAMN02144231, study PRJEB22623) | gut metagenome | biome: sheep rumen | host: Ovis aries | place: New Zealand | reverse complement strand
GGAATCGCTACCATTGATCACGATCTCCAGCGTTGTGCTGGATCTGTCTCCATCGGTGTCGAAAAGCGTGTAGTCCACGACCAGATGGGGCATCTCGCCATTCGGCACATCGAATCCGGGCTCCAACGCAAAAGTGTAAGAGCCGTCCTCGTTTAAGGTAAGCGTACCCACCTTCTGGCCCGTCTCCTTGAGAATCACGGAACCGTCCTTGCCGAGTTCGTAAGGACTGCCGTTCTCGAGCCCGTTCCATTCGATCCTGCCAAACCCATCAGCGCCAAAGGCATCATTATCGACTACGTTGCCGGACACAACCGAATCAATGCCTTCGGTCATTTCCTGGAAGTCGGACTTGGCTTGCGGCACATCGTCAGTATCAATGTCGTCGTCGCGCCTGCGACCCGCGCTCGCGAGGGGCTCGTGGATGGGCGGCTCGCCGTTGAACCCGATGTCGAGCGGGCCAAGCTTGTTGATGCCGTCGAGCAGGGCCATGTCGCTGTAGGCGCTGTAGCGGCCGCCGCCAGCGGCGGCCGAGGCTGCGCTCTGACCGCCAGGACCGGCCGCAGGCTGAAGGTCGGTGGCGTTCATGGCCTGGAAGAAGTCGGCGGAGGCGATGTCCACGCCGTCGATCTCGAAGCTCGGCTGCTCGTCCTTGTTGTAGACGTCGTAGAAGCTGGTCAAGACGATGGCAACGCCCCCCTTGGAAATGACGAGGTCATTGCCGTCGCGGGTGAACTCAGCCTCGCCGACGGATGCGTCAAAGACGAACTTCATGCCTGATTCGCAGGCAATCTTTTGAGCCTCGGCTCCTTCAAAGGAAATATTAACTGCCTTCATGACGTAACCATCCTCTTAATACGTGAATGTATTGTAACAGATATCTAATCCAAAATTTGAGAAATTTGAGTTTCAGCCTGACGCAACGGCTTTCTTCGCCGGGAGCCGAATGCAGAAACGGCCGAGCATAAGCCTTCTCGCACCAGACATGCGCTGCATTCTCCCTTGGCAGCTAGCACTCTGACCGACACGTGCGCCACTTGCATGTTGCTGCAGACTTTGCAACAGATGAACTGTATCCGAACACAGTAGCCATTTCTTGTGCTTTTCTCTATGATTCTGCGTTATCGGATGCTCTTTGCGTGCAGACGCCTTGGCAAATCGTACCATAGTCTTGACGACAGCAATAGCCACGCCCTCCGCCTGCTGGGGTAGCCTGCGGGGGTGCCTGATATGTTCGGCTGGGTGCCGCGATGTCCGGAAGGGGCACGGGAACATGTCATTTTCCTTACTGGGATCAGCCGACCGCGCGCCTGGCGCGGACCGCTCGTGAAGGCTCGGCCGTTGCCGTCCTTTCTGGAAACCAATGTAAACGAGACAGGGACAGCTTTCAACAAAATACTTGCGCCAAGGCAGAAAAAAAATCTTTTTCTCTCCGCCCTGCGCGACAAAACGGCACATGCCTCTGCAATTGATTCAAGGAGGACTTGAAATTCAGCCTTCTCCGCCACCACTCTTGCTTGCTAGCCCGCCCTTTTTCCAAGCGGGCAGGGCTGGAAGCATCTTGCCATTGCCATTGCCATCTCAGATACAAGGTCTCAAAAGCTGCTGGGCTCCCTCCTGTCAGGGCAACCCTGTTCAGGGAAAAAGCTAGGTAGTTTCAAATAGTTCCGAGCATTTTTCTGCCTGAAAATTTGCCTGAAGCCAGCCATTGTGAGCGTTTCAGGCAAATATTTCTCCCGGCCGACTCTGCAGGACGATGGCGGTCTCCTGAAGGCGTTCGCTGACAAGGCGCCGGCGACGAGAGGCGACAGTGGTGCGACGGCGAGAGGCGACGGGGCGCGACGGCGAGAGGCAGTCGAAACGCTCTCCGCTTTGACAGTCCCCAGGAAGCACCGTACACCAAGGGCCGCGCCTCTCCCCGCGACTTCCGTGCCGGGAAGGGGAGCCACGTCCCCGCGGCCCTGCGCCGCCCTCCCCTCTTCACCTCTTAACCGGCATGGCGCAAAGCAGACGGCATGGGCAGCTACGAAACGGTCTACCTCGCAGAGAAGCACAGCATCGCGCTGGCGCTGGCTGACGTCCTTCCCGGACGCAAGGTCAAGCGCGACGGCTACATCGAGTGCGGCTCCGCCGCCGTCACCTGGCTTTCCGGCCACCTGCTCGAGCAGGCGCCGCCCGAGGCCTACGGAGCCCAGTACAGGCACTGGACCCGGGAATCTCTGCCCATCGTGCCCCGGGAGTTCATCTCCACGGTCCGCAAGGACCGCCAGATCCCCCGCCAGATGGCGGTGATCAAGGATCTGCTGGCGAGCGCCCCCAGCGCCGTCAACGCGGCCGACTTCGACCGGGAGGGCCAGCTGCTGGTGGACGAGGTGCTGGAACTTGTCAACTACCAAGGAAGCGTCCTGCGCCTGCAGACCAAGGCCCTCGACAAGACGAGCCTTCAGCGCGAGCTCGGCCGCATGCGCCCCAACAGCGAGTTTGCGGGCTTGAGGGACGCAGCCCGCGCCCGCTCGGAGCTGGACTGGCTTGCCGGCATGAACCTGACCCGCGCCATGACCATACACTGGCGCGCCAGCGCCACGGGCGTGCTCTCCCTCGGCCGGGTGCAGACGCCGACGCTGGCGCTCATCGTCGATCGGGATCTGGCCATCGAAAACTTCGTCTCCAAGCCCTACTGGACGCTGGAGTGCCCCTTCACGGCCGAGGCCGGCCTCTTCACGGCCCAGTTCGTCCCCAGGCCCGACATGGAGGGCATAGACGAGGAAAAGCGCCTCGTCGACAAGGCTGCTGCCGACCGCATTGCCAAGGAAGCGTCGAACCAGCCAGGCGTTGTCTCCGCCGTGGATCGCAGGCAGGTGTCCGAGGCGGCCCCCCTGCCCTACACCCTGACGGACATCCAGAAGGAGGCCTCGGCCAAGTACGGCATGGGCGCCTCCACGGTGCTGGCTGCCTGCCAGTCGCTCTACGAGGCCAAGTACGCCTCCTACCCCAGAACCGACTGCCCCTACCTGCCCCTCGAGCAGTTTGCCGAAGCCCCGCAGGTGCTGGCTGCGGCCGGTGCCTGGCCCGGCATGGAGGAAATGGCCAAGCTTGCGGATACATCGCGCAAGAGCGCCTGCTGGAACACCTCCAAGGTCAAGGCCCACCACGCCATCATCCCCACGGCCGTGCCGGCGAAGAACCTCTCCGAGCGCGACGCCAAGATCTACGCCCTCATCTGCCGGCGCTACATCTGGCAGTTCCTGCCCCCGCACCGCTTCGAAAGGACGCGCATCGACGTGGACTGCGCCGGCTGGCAGTGGCGCGCCCAGGGCCGGGTGGACATCGAGGCCGGCTGGGCGGCCTTCAAGGACAGGGACCCCAAGGACAAGGAGAAGGTTCTGCCGCCCGTGGCCAAGGGCGATCCCGTCCAGGCCGGCGAGGTCAAGGAAGCGGAGCACAAGACCGAGCCCCCCAAGCGCTTCACCGAGGGCACCCTGGTCGATGCCATGGAGAACATCCAGCGCTTCCTCAAGGACGCGAGCCGGGACGAGAAGAGCATACTCACCAGGACCGAGGGCCTGGGCACCGTCGCCACCCGGGCTTCGATCATCCAGACCCTCTTCAGCAGGCAGTACATCGAGCGCCAGGGCAAGGCCATCATTTCGACGCCCATAGGCCGGGAGCTTGTCCGGCTCTGCCCCAAGTCCATCAAGGATCCGCTCATGACGGCGGACATGGAGCGCTCCCTTTCCGAGATCCAGGACGGGCGCATTCCCTTCAAGGAGTACGTGGCAGGCTATGCAGCCAGGCTGCCGGCCCTGCTCGACGAAATTTTCGCCGTTTCCCCTGCCGAGGGCCGGGGCTTTGCCGCGCAAGCCCCGTCGGCGCAGCCGGGATCGGGCCGGCGCCAGGGAACGGGTGCCAGGACCGGCCGCCCTTCAGCCGCGACATCCTCTCCGCACGCCTCTCGCCAAGGATTTGGCCAAGGGGCTGGCCCCCGCTGTCCCCGCTGCGGGGCCGAGCTCAAGCTCCGCCAGGGCAGGAACGGTCCTTTCTGGGGCTGCTCCAGCTATCCTTCCTGCCGCTTTACCTGCCCCGACAGCGGCGGCGCTCCCGCCATGGGGAACATGCCGGCCTCTGGTCCGGCGGCTGCGCCTGGTTCTGCGGCCATGCCTTTCGCCGGCCCGCAGGACGCTGGCGGGACCCTCTGTCCCCGCTGCCAGGAAGGCCATCTCGCGCCCCACGAAGGCAAGGACGGTCCTGCCTGGCGCTGCGACCGCTACCCCCGCTGCCGCTACGCCTGCCCCGACAGGAACGGCTTCCCCGACGTGGCGGCCGCGCCCACGAAGCCCTCGCGCAGGAAGAAGGTGGCCGCATCGGATTCTGCGGCAGGCACGAAGCAGACGCAGGCCGCGGGCGGAGCTTCCGGCACCGGCAGCCGTTCGCGCGGATCGGGCGGCTTCGCCGGATCTGGCGCCGCCGGCGGCCAGCACGGCACAGGCGCGCCAAGTTCTGAGGGCGGAAGAACCTGCCCCCGCTGCCACGAAGGCACGCTCCAGCTCCGCCAGGGCAGGAACGGCCCCTTCTGGGGCTGCTCCAGCTATCCCAGCTGCCGCTTCACCTGCGAGGACCGGCAAGGCGAGCCCTGCCTCGAGGGCCAGGGGGCCACGGCTGCCGGCGCCCCCGCCTGTCCCCGCTGCAAGGAGGGGCACCTTCAGCTCCGCCAGGGCAAGAACGGCGCCTTCTGGGGATGCGACCGCTATCCCGGCTGCCGCTTCACCTGCGAAGACATGGGCGGCACGCCCGACATCGAAGGCCGGACCCGGCGCAGCGTCGCCGGCGCAGCCGGGACTGCCGGGACTGCCGGGACTACTGGGACTGCTGGGACTGCCGGAACTGGGGGCACGGACGCGCAGACGGCAGAGGGCATCGCCTGTCCCCGCTGCGGGGCCGAGCTCCAGCTCCGCCAGGGCAGGAACGGCCCCTTCTGGGGCTGCTCCAGCTATCCTTCCTGCCGCTTCACCTGCGAAGACAATGGCGGCACGCCCGACATCGAAGGCCGGACCCGGCGCGCGACCTCCAAGGGCTGGACCGCTGTCCCCCTGACCGGCGCGCCAGCCCGCCAGCCCGGCATGGCAGGCATGCCGGCATCCCTGTCTCCGACGAGCCGGCAGGAAGACTGCGGCCAGACGAAGCAGGAAGGGCAGACGAAGCAGGCCGGCCAGGCGAAGCAGGAGGGGTGGCCGAAGCAGGAAGGGCAGGCGGAACAGGGCATTCCCTGCCCCCGCTGCGGCTCGGGACGCCTGACCCTGCGCCAGGGCAAGAACGGCGCCTTCTGGGGCTGCTCCAGCTATCCCAGCTGCCGCTTCACGGCGGACGACGACGACGGATCCCCCCTGCTGGGGCCCTCGCCCTCGCGACGAGACCTGGCCTGGCAGCCCGGAGGAAAGGCCGAGGGCGCCGACGCGGCCAAGCCCGCCAAGACCGCCAAGACGGCGAGACCAGCCAAGGCCGGCAAGGGCCTGCGGGAAGGCTCGCTCTTCGATCTGGCGGGCGCGCCGGCCGAACCCGACGCCCACAGCTTCAGCCAGCTGCCGGGCGCAGGCTTCTTCGAGCCGGGACGCCAGCCCAGGCAGGCGTCCAGAGCGGCAGCCGGACAGCGTGTCCCCGCCTTCCGGCAGACAGGCACCATGCCTGCGGCAAGCGGAGGATTCCCTTGGCAAGACGGCTCTGCTCCCAGCCTTGCGCCGCGCAGGGAGGCAGGCCTTCCGCCAGATTTGCCACCAGATCTGCCTCCAGATTTGCCGCCAGATCTGCCACAGGACCTGCCTGCATTCTGGAGCGGCGACGGATCTGTCCCCGGCGGCGCACCGGACGCGCCCTGGGCCGACTTCATGCCCGACGAGTCTGCCATGCCCGACTTCGGCGACATCCCGCCCCTGGACGAGTTCTTTCCGAACGACAGCATCCCGAACGACAGCATGCCTGGCGGCAGCATCCCGGGCGCCCTGCCTCCAGGCAAGGACTCTCCCGGCAGGCTCCCGGGACAGGGCGCGGGCGGCGCTCCCTTCGCCTCTGCCGGCCAGGGCCAGCACCAGGATGCACGCGGCGTCGCCTGTCCTTCGTGCAGGACAAACCGCCTCGTCCTGCGCCAAGGCAGAAACGGCCCCTTCTGGGGCTGCCAGGGCTTTCCCCGATGCCGCTTCACCTGCCAGGATCTTGACGGCCAGCCCCTGCTTCCCCAAGTCGGGAGCGGCCAGAATTCCGGCAGGCGCTGAGGACGGCGGCCAAGGCCCGTCCGGGGCTGCCCCCAGCCTCCCTGGATGCCTGGATGCCTGGACAAGGCGCGCCGGACCCTGCGTCCATCCGCCGGCTCCGCCGAGCGGGCAACCGTCCCTCCCAGTCCGCTCCCGCGAAACCTGCCGGCAGGCAGGCTGAGGAACGTGGCGAATCGGACCTTGCGCGCTCTGGCGAAGCCTCGGAACTTGGCGTAGGCTCTTCCCCAAGGAAAGCGCGCACGCCCCCCGCCGCGCCAAGGAGCTTGCCATGATCAGCGCCCCCGCCGCACCTGCCTTCGCCAGCCTTCTCTTCGCCAGCCTGCTTATGCCGGCAGCCGTCTTCGGACAGCATGACGACGAGGACATCGACCTCTTCAGCGCGGCCCAGACGGGCGATGCCGGCCAGATCCGCCAGTGCGCGGCCCACGGATGCCCGCTCAACCTGCGCGACGACCGGGAGCGCACGCCGCTCCACTATGCGGCCATGAGCCACCGGCACGATGCCGTGGCCGCCCTGCTCGACGCCGGCGCCGATACCGGCGCCAAAGACAGGCAAGGCTACACTCCGCTGGCCTTCGCCGGCACGGACAAGTACATCGTCGAAGCCATGCTTGCGCGCGGCGCCAGTCCCAACGTCAGGCACAGCCAGGGCGGCACCCTGCTTGAGCACGCCATCCGGGCGCAAGACACGGAGCTGGCGAGCCTGCTCCTCAGCTACGGCGCAAGCCTGCGCTTCGACGATGGCCTCTCGGCCTTCGATCTCTTCGACGCCTCGCCCGCCCTGGAAGCCAAGTTCAGAAAGGCCGGCGTCTACCAGCGCATGGAGGTGCTCGCGAGAGCGCCGGGCCAGAGCCCGGTGCGCTAGGGCTTCCGCCTGCCGTCGTGCCGTCGCGCCTTCGGAAGCTCTTTGCATTTGGCGCAGGGGCGGCTTACAACAGTCTGGCTTCGCCGCGCACGGCGCCTGTCCTGCCGGCCAAGCCTGCCTTTGCGTCCAGACCGTCCGCTCCGATGCCGGGGCTCCAAGCCAGGGAGAAGCCATGCCGAGAGGCGAATACATCGAGCTTGCCGGATGCCGCGAGCACAATCTTAAAGACGTCAGCGTCAGCATCCCCAAGGAGCGGCTTGTCGTCCTTGCGGGACCCGCCGGCTCCGGCAAGAACGCGCTCGCCTTCGCCACGCTGGCCGCCGAGTGCGCCCGCCAGTGGCAGGCTTCCCTGCCCCTCGCCTGGCGCAGGGCCCTGCCCTCCATCCGGCGCCCCAAGGCGGCCTCCATCAGGAACGTGACCCCAGCCATCACCGTGCAGGGCGCCCGTCCCGAAGACCTGCCCGGCGCCAGCGTCGGCCAGGCCACGGAAGCCGAACCCCGGCTCAAGGCTCTCTACGAGCTTGCCGGGGAGACGCCTGAAGGCAGCCAGGAACGATTCCTGCAGGGACTCGCGCTCGGCGAGGCCATGGCCATGCAGGCCCAGGACCTCGCCTTTTTCCTGCGCACCCTGTCCCTGCCCGAGGATGCCGAAGCCAGGGATCTTGCCAGGGAGCTTGCGCGCACGGCAAAGCTCCTGACCGATGCCGGCCTTGCGTACCTCAGCCTCGACCGCCAAGCCGACACCCTCTCCGGCGGCGAAGCCAGGCGCCTGCAGCTGGTGCGGCACATGGCAAGCACCCTCAGCGGCGTCACCTACATTCTGGACGCTCCCACCTTCGGACTCCATCCCTACGATGCGGCCCGCATGGCCCGCCTGCTCTGCCGCCTGCGCGACCGGGGCAACACCGTGGTCGTCTCGGAGCACAGGCGCCAGACCATCGAAGCCGCGGACCAGATCATCGAGTTCGGTCCCGGCGCCGGCAGACGGGGCGGCGGCGTCATCTTCCAGGGCACGCTCGAGGACCTCAAGCGCGCAGGCACGCCCACGGCCCGGTGGCTTGCCGAAAACATCTCCGTCAACCCCGCACCCCGCGCCTGGACCGCCACGCTGGACGTGCGGGGCGCTTCGCGCCACAACTTGAAGCGCATCGACGTCTCCTTTCCCAAGGGCGTGCTCACCGCCGTCGCCGGCGTTGCGGGATCGGGCAAGTCAACGCTCTGCAGTCTGGAGCTGCCGGCCCAGCATCCCGAATGCCTCGTCCTGCCGAAGCGGCCGCCCGCCCAGGAACTGCGCATCACCGTTGGCGCCCATGCGGGCGTGCTCGAAGCCATGGCAGGCCACTACGCCCAGGCCTCGGGCAAGGACAGCGCATGCTTCCTGCCCCTCGCCCCCGCTTCTGTTCAGAGATCCAAACAGGACGCAGGCCAGGTGCCAGGGCTTCCCCGGCGCTTTCCCCACGCCCCGGGACGCAGCGTTGAAGAGATCGACTGGAACGACGAGGCAGCCGGCTTTACCCTTGGCGACAAGACCATGGCCGAAGCCATGGCGCTCACCGTCGAGGAGGCGCCGGAATTCTTCGGCGACCCCGCCATGGCGGAAAAGCTTGCCCCCCTCGCCGAAGCTGGCCTTGGCTACCTCGCCCTCGGCCAGCCTCTGGCAAGCCTCTCTCAGGCGGAGTACCAGCGCCTCGTGCTGGCGGGCATGCTGGACTGCCGGGACGCCGTCCTTGTCCTGGACGAGCCCTGCCAGGAGCTCGACGCCGAAGGCGTGCGCAGGCTCACCGGCCTGTTCAGGCGCCTCTGCGCCCAGAACTGCACCTGCATCGTCATCGAGCACCGTCTGGAATTCGTCGCCATGGCCGACTGGGTGCTGGACATGGGCCCCGAAGGCGGCAACCGCGGGGGAGAGATCCTCTTTGCCGGCACGCCGGGCGACCTGCTTGGCTGCGAGAACTCCTTCACCGCAGAGCACCTGCGCTCCCAGCGCTTCGTTTAGCAGGCCAGCCAGCGCGCCTTGAAGGCGTCAGCAGGCTCCGCAGGAAGGAAGCATTCCAGAAAACGGGCTTGCCATGGCTCGCGGCAACCGGTACCATTCTACCCAAAATCCGGAACGCCGCAGCGCCAGGCCCTGTCCCGCATGGCTGCATGCGGAAGGACGCAGGCTGCTGCAAGGAGGGGACGCGATGCAGAAGAAGGACGACGCAACAAGCGGCAACAAGCTGCTCCGGCTGTTCCAGTTCCTGATGGCCAACAGCGGCAGGCACTACCAGACCGAGCTGAGCGCCAGACTCAACTGCTCGCCGCAGACCGTCATTCGCCTCATGCGGGAGATCGAGGCTGTCGTGGGCAGCAGCCTCGAGCTCGGGCGCGAGGGACACCGCCGCTGGTACCGCTTCAAGCCGAAGCAGTACAACCGCCTGGGGCTGCACCTCGCCGAACTCGACTTCCTGAGCGTGTTCAGCGATCTGGCGTCTCCCTTCCTGACCGAAGAAGAGCGCCGGCGCATCGATTCGAGCCTCTTCAACTTCTCCATGATCCTGGCCGATCCCTCCTACCTGGGCGACATGACCACGGCCTCCAAGGGCAGCTTCGTCTTCACGAGCAGGGGGTGCATCGACTACAGCTCGCACTTCGAGATCCTCGACCAGCTCGCCAGGGCCCTGCGGGAGAATTTCGTCTGCCGCATAAACTACAGGCTGGTCGGCGGCACGGAGGTGAAGGAGCACATCTTTGCGCCCAGCCGCTTCGTGAGCATGAGCGGCGCCATCTACATCCTCGGCGCCATCCTCAGCAAGGACTGCAGCAACCTCAGGCGCCTTACCAGTCTGGCCGTGCACCGCATCCTCGATATCGAAGTGACAGACAAGCACTCCCCCTTCGAGATAACCGAACGGGATCTCAGCATGTTCGGAATGCCCTGGCACGAGCCGCGCAACTTCTGCATCCGCTTCGCGCCAGGCCCCGCCTCGGACTACGTTCGCGAACGCGTCTGGAGCGACCAGCAGCGTCTCTTCGAGATGGATGACGGCGGGGTCATTCTGGAGATCGTTTCCCGCAGCGAACCCGAGGTGATAAGCTGGGTGCGCAGCTTCGGCAAGGATGCCGTGCTGCTCAACAAGGACAAGATGGAGGCGAGGGAGGTCATCCCCAACTACGCCCAGCCTGGCGCAACGCATTACTTCGAGGATGTCGGCATCGACATGCCCGACTTGGCCGATGCGGGCGAACCGGAGCTGGGGACGGCGGAAGGACGCTTCACGGCACTGGACAAGGACGGAAAGGACGCCTGGAGCAGGGCACCGGCAAACAGCGGGGACAGCGGACAGAACGGCGCGGAGAACGCAGACTCCGGCAGAGTGGCCCACGCGGGCCAGAACGCGGCAGAGGATGCCGTTCAGGCAGCCGTCCAGCCCGCAGACCAGCCGAAAAGGCGCCTTCTCCGTCCCGCCATGCGCCGCAGGGGCATGCCCCGGAGAAAGGTCTAGCGACGCCCCGCCTGGCGTCGGCGCCCCCGCCTGCCCTGCGCCTGCGGGAGCCTGTGCCGTCCCGCACGGGAGAAGCGGCCAGGCTCTGCGCAAGCCTCTTCGCCAGATCTTCTGCGCAGCGGCGCGCTTTCGCCCCGCAGCCCCTGGCTTCCCCGACACGGCACCCCCGGGAGCGGAGACGTTTGCCCCGGCCTGAAGCGCCCCCCCACAAGCCGGCACAAGGCTGAAGCTTTCGCCTGAACAAGCTGCACGCCGGGGCGGACGCTCTCCTGTCTGAGGCGGCAGAGGCGGCGCCCTGCACCTTGCGGACTGCACGGCTGGGGCCGAGTCTGCGACATCTGCGACATTTGTCACGGCGGCAACCCGCTGCAGAGGCTATGCGTGCACGGCGGTCTTCCCTTCCCCGCCGTCCCGGCCCCAGTCCGCCCCATCCCGCCGCACCAGGCTCGCCACCAGACTCCATCGCCAGGGAGGCTTCTTCCATGCCCCGCAGCCAGTCCTTCGGCCCCTCAGCCCTGCACCGCCTCGTGCAGGCCGTCTTCTTCCTTGCCATGCTTGCTGCCGGCATCCAGTTCGCCTTCTTTGCGGCCTGGGCCATGGGCGCCAGCGAGCGCTTTGTTCCGCGGCCCGCCTCGGCCGAGGGCTTCCTGCCCATCTCGGCCCTCATCGCCCTGAAGCGCCTGGTCCTGACGGGCCAGTGGGATCCCGTGCATCCCGCAGGCCTTGCCATTCTCCTCTGCGCCCTCGCGGCGGCCCTGTTCTTCCGCAAAGGCTTCTGCGGCTACGTCTGCCCCCTGGGAACCCTCTCCCACTGGCTCTTCCGGCTTGGGCGCAGGGCCGGGTGCATGCACCAGCCCTCCCCGAGGCTCGGCTTCCTCTGGACCCTTCCCAAGTACGTCCTGCTCGGCTTCGTGCTCTGGATACCCTTCGGGCTCATGGACCTCGAGGCCTGCGAGGCCTTTCTCCTCAGCCGCTACAACATGGTGGCAGACACGAAGATGCTCCTCTTCTTCCTGCATCCCTCGGCCACGCTTGCGGCCTGCCTTGCCTTCCTTGCCGGCGGAAGCCTGCTCTTCCCCTCCTTCTGGTGCCGCTGCTTCTGTCCCTACGGCGCCCTGCTGGGCCTGCTCTCCGTCTGCTCCCCCCTTGCCGTGCGGCGCGACAGCAGGCTCTGCACCGGCTGCCGGCAGTGCCAGGCCCACTGCCCCCAGGGCATTGCCGTGCATCTGGCAGAGCGCATTGCCTCGCCCGAGTGCACGGGCTGCCTGGAATGCCAGGGTCACTGTCCCAGCAAGGGCTGCCTTGAAGTCCATGCCGGCTGGGGGCGCAGAAGCGCGAGGCTTCCCTGGTGGAGCATGGCCCTGCTGACGGCAGGCCTTGTCCTTGGCGTCTGGCTGGCCGCCAGGGCTGCGGGACACTGGGACAGCCCCCTGCCGAAGGAGGCGGTGCGCCTGCTCCACGAGGGCATAGCAAGCCTGCGGCACTAGCGCAGGCCTTGCCAGACAGGAGGCGGGGACGTACCATCGCAAGGCCGACTTCCCCCATCCCTGCTGGAGCATGCCGCCATGCGCCGACTCTGCCTCCTTTGCCGCCCTTGCAGCCTTCGCCGCGCTGGCCGACCGCGCGGCGCGGCCTTGCCGCCGTGCAGGCCCCTTTTCCTGTCCTGCGCCCTGTCCTGCGCCCTGCTCTGCTTCCTCGGCGGCTGCCAGGACAGCAATGCCGGGAAGCGGCAGGCCGTGCGCCCCGTGCGCTGGACGGTTGCCCTGCTCTCGAACGAACCGGCTCCGCGGCTTGCCGGCGAGCTCAAGGCCGCCTCCTCTGCCGATGCCTCCTTCCGCATGGCGGGGCGCATCGCCGAACGGCTGGTCTCTGCCGGCGACCGCGTGGACAAGGGCCAGCTGCTCGCCCGCCTGGACAGCGAGCTTCCCGCCAACGACGCCAAGACCGCCCGCGCCAAGCTGGCGTCCGACGAGGCCCTGGCAGTCCAGGCAAGCCAGCGCGCGTCGCGGTCGCGGGCGCTGCTCCCCAGCGAAGGCGTCTCGCGCAACACCTACGATCTCGACCTGCGCCAGGAAGCCGAGGCCAGGGAGCAGGTCAAGGCCAGCCGGGCCGCCCTTGCCCAGGCCGAAGAAAGGCTCGGCTGGTGCGAGCTTCGCGCCGAAGCCGCTGGCGTGGTGGTCCAGCGCTTCCACGAGGCCGGAGAAAACGTGGGCGCAGGGGAACCCGTCTTCCGCATCGCGCAGGCGCCTCCGCTCGATGCCGTCTTCGATCTGCCGGAGCGGCTCGTGCTCGAGGGCGCGGGGCTG
>ODAI013810717.1_pt1 | contig 12916 bp, 15 predicted proteins | sample 1539321 | NCBI WGS metagenome assembly ODAI01 (sample SAMN02144231, study PRJEB22623) | gut metagenome | biome: sheep rumen | host: Ovis aries | place: New Zealand | reverse complement strand
TTGATGATCTCGCCGAAGTCGTCGAAAGCTTTCTTAAGGGGAACTGATCCCGTGAATATGATGCCTATTCCGACCATGATTGAGAGCAGAAGGGCCGCCAGGATGTCGCAGACGGGGGTGATCTTCAAGTCGAGATAAGGCTGGAACTCCTTGGCGGACAGGGCTTCAGAAGACAGCTCACCGGCTTGAAGGTAATGTGGGAATAGGTTCGAGGAGCACACATGAGCGAAGAACCCGGAACAGATTGTTGAGAGGTAAGCTATGACGATGACGGCCAGGAGCATCTTTCCCGCTTTCCTCCCCACGTTGGCTATCGCGGGGGTGACCAGTCCGAGGATCAACAGGGGAATAATGAACTTCAGGATCTGGGCGAACAGCACGTTGAAGGTCTTCAGGACACGTACCAGGGCATCTGGCGCGATGAGGCCCAGAAGAGCTCCGAAGACTATGGCGACGATGACCTTGGCGAACAGTCCGAATCTGATTTTTTTCATTGTAGGGAATCGGTTTTAGCGTTATCAAATATAGCGAAAATCTCTGGATTTAGTATTTTCGCGGTCAGTATGGATGTGAATATGGTCATTTTCGACTTGGACGGGACCCTTATCGACACCATCGGGGACCTGTCAGCCGCTGTGGAGAATGCTTTGTCCCGGGGAGGATTTCCCGGACACACTGTCGATGAGTACAGGAATATGGTGGGTCACGGGATAAGGAATCTTGTGACCAGGGCTTTGCCGGAAGGTTCTCCGGAGGAAGTCATAGACATCACCCTCGAGAGGTTCGTGGAGTATTATACGGCGCATATCGATGTGCTTTCGAGGCCGTATCCGGGTATCCCGGAATTGTTGAAGAAGCTTTCGTCAGATGGTTTTTCCCTTGCGGTCGCCTCGAATAAGTTCCAGGCTGGCACTGAGACACTTATCCGGCGCTTTTTCCCCGAGATTCCGTTTGTCAAAATCCTCGGAAACGCCCCAAGCCTCCCCCTCAAGCCCGACCCTGAAGTCGTCCGCCTCGCCATAGCCGCTGGTATCGATTCAGCTGGTTTAGAGGCGGCAAGGCCCTATCCGGGTAAATGGTCGTCGGAATCGACCTTGCCGCCTCAGACTGCCGGCTCGCCACCTGACCGCGGCCGCGTCCATCCTCGCGCCCTTCGACTCCGCTCAGGGACCGCTGCGGCTGAGTACGGCCGCTGGCCAGTGGCGCAGCCGGTGAATGCTGTGATGGTGGGGGATTCGGGGACGGACATCAGGACAGCGAGGAACGCCGGGATCCCGGCGATAGCGGTGTCCTGGGGATTCCGGCCGAGAACGGATCTTGAAATAGCGGACGCGATCGCCGACACTCCCGAACAACTGAATGATTTAATTCGTATATTTACGGGAAAGAATTGATAACTATTAAATTGATAACACTATTATGAGAAAAGTGATCATCACGGCTATTGCCGCATTCCTTTGCGCCTTCACGACGTTCGCGCAGGATCTTCCGGACAACGATTGGGCAAACTTCAAGCGCTATGCCCAAGCCAATTCAGAAGTCACGACCAAGCCCCTTGCTGTTCTGATGGGTGACTCCATCACAGACGGATGGTTTAGCCAGGATCCGGATTTCTTCAAGAATAATAACCTGCTCGGACGTGGTATAAGCGGCCAGGTCACGTCCCACATGGTCGTGCGTTTCCGCAAGGATGTCGTCGAACATCATCCAAAGTACGTCGTGATCCTCGCTGGAATCAACGACATTGCCCGCAACAACGGCTATATCTCTCTGGAAGACACCTTCGGCAACATCGTGTCAATGTGCGAGATAGCCAAGGCGAACAAGATCAAGCCGGTTCTCTGCACACTCGTTCCCTCCGCCTACATCCGCTGGCGTCCGGCCATTAAGGACACCAAGGAACAGGTTGCCCGTCTCAATTCCATGATAAAGGAATATGCGAAGGCGAAGCATTACAAAGTGGTCGACTACGCCACCGTCCTTGCGGATGCCAATGGTGAGACCAGGAGCGATCTCTCCAAGGATTCGGTCCACCCGAACCTCGATGGTTACAAACTCATGGAAGAAGCATTGATGAAGGTCATCAAGTAGACCTTAGCTTTTTATCTGATATTCGCGATGCTCATTATGTCGGCGAAGACGCCGGCGGCGGTCACTTCCGCCCCGGCTCCGTAGCCCTGGATGAGCATCGGATGTTTATTGTAGCGTTCCGTGGTCAGGAGAATGATGTTGTTCGAGCCGTCCAGCACGTAGAAAGAGTGTTGCATCGGCACTTCCCTAAGGGAGATCGAACATTTCCCGTGGTCGTTGACAGCCACGAATCTCCACCTCTTGCCCTCGGCCTTGAGCCTCTTCCTGTCGGATTCGAACTTCTCGTCGAGCTCCGGCAGGCTCGCCCAGAACTCTTCCAGTGAACAGTCGAAGAATGATTTGGGAATGAAGAGGTTAGCCTCGACATCTTCCATATTCACCCTGTAGCCGGCCTCCCTTGAAAGGATGACAAGCTTGCGGATCACATCCGTCCCGGACAGGTCCACCCTCGGGTCGGGCTCTGAGAATCCTTGCTCTTTCGCCATCCTGACAGTCTGGCTGAAGGGGATGTCCTCGGAGATGGTGTTGAATATGAAATTTAGAGTACCGCTGACCACGGCCTCCATCTTGAGAATCCTGTCTCCGCTGTTGCGCAAGTCATTGATGGTCCCGATAATAGGAAGCCCTGCTCCGACATTAGTCTCAAAAAGGAACTTTACGCCCTGGTTCCTGGAAATCTCTTTGAGCCTTTTGTAGTTTTCGTAGCTGGAAGATGCGGCTATCTTGTTGGCGGCGACGACGGACACTCCCTTGCTGAGGAAGTCCTCGTACAGAGCGGCGATCTCCTGGCTGGCGGTGCAGTCGACGAACACGGAGTTGAAAATATTCATTCCTATCACTTCGTCACGGAGCTTGTCCGGAGTGATGGGAATACCATCCTCAAGCTTTTCCTGCCAATTATCCAGATCCAGTCCGTCCCGGTTGAACAGTCCCTTGACACTTCTGGCGATTCCGACCACATTGATTTTGAGGTTGTGCTCGTCCATGAGTTTCTGGCGTTGGCTTTGGATCTGCCCGATGAGCCGGCTACCGACTGTCCCCACTCCGCAGAGGAAGATGTTGAGTTCCTGATATTCAGAAAGGAAGAAGCTGTCGTGGATGACGTTCAGGGATTTACGGAGCTGGCTCCGATCCACCAGGAATGAAATGTTGGATTCTGATGCGTCCTGAGCGAAAGCGCTGACGCTGATGCCGTTTCGTCCAAGCGTCGCGAACAGCTGCCCGGCGATTCCCGGGGTGTTCCGCATGTTGTCGCCGATGACGGACACGGCGGCGAGAGACCCCTTGACTTTGGTGGGGGAGAGCGAGCCGTTGTCTATCTCCCTCGCGAATGTCCAGTCGAGGACGCTTTGCGCTCTCGAGGCATCTTTGGAGCTGACGCCGATCGATATTCCCGTCTCAGAAGCAGACTGGCAGACAAGGAAAGCGCTGATTCTCTCCAACGCGAGCGCTGTGAATATCCTGCAGTTCACACCCACGACTCCTGCCATGGAGGTTCCGGAGAGGGTGATCAGGCTGACGTCGTCAATCGAGGAGACACCCCTGATAGACTTCCCGGAGCTTTCGCATGTCTTTTTGATTGTCGTTCCGGACCCGTTGGGGTTGAGGAGGTTCTTGACCACGGTCGGAATTCCTTTCGAATTGACCGGGAAAAGGGCCGGTGAGTAGATGAGGTCCACTCCGAAGTTGCAGAGCTCCATGGCTTCCCTGTAGCTCATCTCCTTTATCAGGTAGGCGGTCTTGACAGATCTGGGATCCGCTGTCATGAAGCCTTCCATGTCTGTCCATATCTCGAGTCTTTGGGCATCGTTCGAGGCGGCGATCAGGCTGGCCAGATAGTCGGGAGCTCCGACTTCAAGGTCAGTGAGTTCGCTGGCCGCGAAACCGTCGGGGATAATACCCGGGACGATGAGCTTCCCGCCATGTGGCAAAAGTGCCTCCCGATGGCCTGCGAGGCACTCTCCAGGGGTCACTTTCCTAAGGTTTGGAGTGACCTCCAGGAGCGGCTTGACATGCTCTTTAGGCACCACGATGATCGCGTCATCGTCGATGGAATCTATCACGGACTTTATTCTCCGTAAGTTATCCTCAATGTTAAAAAGGCTAGACCCGAATTTGAGTACTATCATCTCTCAACTGTTTTTCCAAACTTCAAATAAAACCATTTTTTCTGTTTTTCCCGAATAATTAAGTATATTTGACATCAACAAGCGCCTTATGTCATGAAGAAATTTCTGCTAAAACTATTGATGGGAGCTTCCTTGACCACCTCTGTGTTCATTTTCCAGGCTTGTTATGGCACACCTCTTCCGCCGGAGGCAGAAGTGCCTAGGAGTCAGACACAGTTACAGGAAGCCGCTCCCGTAGAGGAAATTCTGCCTTCTGCCGAGGAAGAGATGGCGGATGACGAGCAAACTTCTGAGAATGAGACTCTGGATTAGTCCAGGGTCTCTTTCACATTGTACTTGTTGCGGTCCTGGGAGTTGCGCGAAACCATCTCGCAGATGAATCCGGCCAGGAAAAGGATCACTCCGAGCATTACAGCGACGAGAGCCAGATAGAAGAGCGGCTGGTCGGTCACTGCCCGGTAGGGTAGTTTATGGGCCTGGTGGACAAGTTTGGCGATAATTATCCAGATCGTCATGACGAATCCCACAAGGAACATCAGAAGGCCGGAGAATCCGAAAAAGTGCATCGGTTTCTTGCCGAAAGTGCTGAGGAACCATAACGAGAGCAGGTCAAGGAATCCGTTCACGAACCTCTCCATCCCAAACTTGCTCTTTCCGTACTTTCTTTTCTGGTGGTGGACCGGTTTCTCGGTTATTTTGGAGAATCCGGCGTTTTTGGCAAGGTAGGGGATGTACCTGTGCATCTCACCGTACACCTCGATATTCTTGACGACCTCGTTCCTGTAAGCTTTCAGTCCGCAGTTCATGTCGTGGAGCTTGATGCCAGTGATCAACCTTGCCGTGGCATTATAAAGCTTTGAGGGAAGATTCTTTGTCACCTTATTGTCTTGCCGGTGCTGTTTCCATCCGGAAACCACATCGTAGCCATCCTCCACGATCATCCTGTACATTTCCGGGATTTCTTCCGGAGAGTCCTGCAAGTCGGCGTCCATGGTCACGACAACCTTCCCCTCGGCCTTAGCGAAACCGTGGAAAAGGGCGGCGGACTTGCCGTAGTTGCGGCGGAAGGATATTCCTTTGATCCGGCTGTCTCCCTCGGCCATGTCTTTTATCTTGTCCCAGGAGCCATCGGTGCTTCCGTCATCGACGAATATGATCTCATAATCGTACCCCTTGGAGTTCATCACACTTCTGATCCATGCGAGGAGGTCTCCCAGGGATTCTTCTTCATTGAAAAGGGGGATTATGATTGAAAGGTCTTTTGAATATTTCATAATTTACTGATTGTCAACAGTTTCTTGGTCATCTTCCTCAAATGGGTTGTCTGGAGCGATGCTCTTGGAGAACAGGGTCGAGTAAAGCCAGCCCCAGAGGAAGTAGTAGATGAAGGATCCTATGGCCATGTAGTAGGGCATCTTCGGGAGCATCTTCTCCAGTGCAGCCTCTGAGTTTGAGTCGAGCATCGAGGAATATGATTCCCGCATGACGGAGAGAATCTCGTCCAGGGCTCCGGGGTTGATCACCAAAAGGTTGACCACGGAGTACGCTGCTCCGAGTAGAGAGGCGAAAAGGGCCAGCTTCAGTCCGTAGCGTTGCATCCTCGGGTAGTCCACGTCTTTGTAGCTGGAGTGGAACTTTGCCATCAGCCACTTGAACATCATCGCGCACAGGACCATCTTTCCAGCCCATGCGATGAAACTGACAAAACCTCCGGCGACTCCTCCGATCTTGCCGCAGAGCGCCGTGATAAGCTCGGCCGCGATGGTGACGGCGGCCATTACCAGACCAGCAATGGCGGCGTTGTTCCACGCGTCTGAGGATGTGTAGTCTTTATTCATGCCTCTTAACTCAATAGGATATGCAAAAATAGTAAAATTATTGTTATCTTTGCAGACTGTCTAATAATTAAGGATTATGATCAACATCACATTTCCTGACGGCAGCGTCAGGGCATACGAGAGTGGAGTGACTGGTTACGAGATCGCCAAGGGCATCAGCCCCCGGCTTGCTGAGGAAGTACTGGCTGTGGCCGTAAAGCCTGCCGGTGACACGACAATCGGCAAGGGACAGACCATCGATCTTAACCGTCCCATCGAAGAGGATTGCTCCATCACTCTCCTCAAGTGGGAGGACGATGAGGCTAAGAGGGTGTTCTGGCATTCTTCCTCACACCTGATGGCCGAGGCTCTCGAGGATCTGTATCCGGGCGTCAAGTTCGGGATCGGACCCGCCATTGAGAACGGTTTTTATTACGATGTGGATCTCGGTGACCATCAGCTCACTGACGCTGATTTCCCCAAGATCGAGAAGAGGATGCTCGAGCTTGCCCGCGAGAAGCAGGACTACACCAGGATCGCGGTGCCCAAGGCCGAGGCTCTCAAGCATTTCGAGGAGAAGGGTGACCAGTACAAGTGCGAGCTCATCAGCGAGCTTGAGGACGGTACCATCACGTACTACACCAATGGCCATTTCACGGATCTTTGCCGTGGACCTCATCTTCGCAACACCGAAGTTATCAAGGCAGTGAAGTTGACCGCCCTCGCCGGCGCTTACTGGCGCGGCGACGAGACACGCGGCCAGCTGACCCGTATCTACGGAATAACCTTCCCTAAGAAATCCATGCTTGACGAGTACCTCGTGGTTCTCGAAGAAGCCAAGAAGAGGGACCACCGCAAGCTCGGTAAAGAGATGGAGCTCTTCACCTTCTCATCACGTGTGGGAATGGGTCTTCCTCTCTGGTTGCCAAGAGGTGCCGTGATGAGATTCGAACTCGAGAAATTCCTTCGTCGCAAGCAGAATGAATACGGTTACCTTCCTGTCGTGACTCCTCACATCGGAAGCAAGGACCTCTATGTCACTTCCGGCCACTATGCCAAGTACGGCAAAGACTCGTTCCAGCCGATCCACACCCCTCAGGAGGGTGAGGAATACATGCTTAAGCCTATGGACCGCCCTCACCACTACAAGATATTCCGTTCCTCACCCCGTTCCTACAGGGATCTTCCTCTGAGGATGGCTGAGTTCGGAACTGTCTATCGCTACGAGCAGAGCGGTGAGCTCCACGGCCTTACCAGGGTCCGCTCATTCACACAGGATGACGCCCACATGTTTGTGACTCCTGACCAGCTTAAGGGTGAGTTCGAGAAAGTTATCGAGCTGATCCTCTATGTGTTCAAGATCTTCAAGTTCGACAAATACACCGCCCAGGTCTCCCTGAGGGATCCCAATAACAAAGCCAAGTACATCGGTTCCGACGAGAACTGGGAGAAGGCTGAGAACGCTATCATCGAGGCCGCTGCCGAGATGGGGCTCAAGACCGTCGTTGAGTATGGCGAGGCCGCTTTCTATGGCCCTAAACTCGACTTCATGGTCAAAGACGCTATCGGAAGGAAATGGCAGCTTGGAACCATCCAGGTTGACTACAACCTGCCTGAGCGTTTCCAACTTGAATACACCGCCGCCGACGGTAGCAAGCAGCGTCCCGTCATGATCCACAGGGCTCCGTTCGGATCCATCGAGAGATTCACCGCTGTTCTCCTCGAGCATACCGGCGGTCACCTGCCCCTCTGGCTCAGTCCGGATCAGGTTAAAGTCCTGCCAATCAGTGAGAAATATTCGGATTTCGCGAAAAAAGTTTGCGGATTGCTGAATAATTCCGATATTCGCGCCTCTATTGACGACAGAAACGAGACCCTCGGAAAGAGAATCCGTGAGATTTCGTTGCTGAGGGTTCCTGTGCTGGCCATCGTGGGAGAGAAAGAAGTTGAGCAAGGCACGGTTTCTGTCAGGAAAGAGGGCGCCGATGCAGGCGTTATGAAAGTGGAAGAGTTTGTGACGTGGCTCAAGGCCCAGATGGCCTCCGAGCTCGCCTGAAGTTGTACGATATAATATTATAGGAGATTTTAAAAGAGTTTAACAAGACTTAGGAATGCCTTACAAGAAACGTTTCGGAGGTTCAAAACCATCCACCGGATTCAAACCATCCGGTCCAAAACCCGCAGGGGTTCGTGGCCAGCGTGGATTCGTCCGCCAGAAAGCGGATGATGAACTGAACATAAATGAGGAGATTACCGCTTCTCAAGTGCGTCTTGTCGGCGACAATATCGCCGAGCCAGGCATTTATCCTATCTCCAAGGCTTTGAGTTTGGCCGATGAGCTGGAACTTGACCTGGTCGAGATCAGCCCTAAAGCCGCCCCGCCCGTCTGCAAGATCCTTGACTACCAGAAGTACCTCTACCAGCAGAGGAAGAAGGCCAAGGAGATGAAGCAGAACGCTTCAAAGGTGACTATCAAGGAGATCCGCTTCGGGCCCAACACCGATGAGCACGATTTCCAGTTCAAACTCAAGCACGCCAGGGGTTTCCTTGAGGAGGGCTCCAAAGTCAAGGCGACGATCTTCTTCCGTGGTCGCTCTATCATGTTCGCCGACCAGGGAGAGAAGCAGCTTCTGAGGTTCGCTGTCGAGCTGGAGGAGTTCGGAAGGGCCGAGAATATGCCTGTGCTTGAAGGAAAGAGGATGACCATGATGATCGCCCCTGTAAAGAAGAAATGATTATCAGCCGTGTGAACGGCACACATTATTAACAGTTTAATTATTAAAACAATGGCAAAGCTTAAGACCGTCTCCGGTGCCAAAAAGCGTTTCGCGCTTACCGGAACAGGAAGAATCAAGAGGAAGCACGCTTACCACAGCCACATCCTCACCAAGAAGACCAAAAAGCGCAAGAGAAATCTTGACCACTTCGCTCTCATCGAGAAAGACGACCTCAAGAGAGTGAGGGAAATGTTGGCCATGTAGTTTATCAAATGTTTAACTTGGAACGCAGCCGAAAAGAATCGCCTAAGGGCGGTCGCTGCCTCCGGAAAAAGATCAGATTATGCCAAGATCAGTCAATTCAGTAGCCTCTAGGGCTCGCCGCAAGAAGATTCTTAAGAGAACCCGCGGAAATTTCCTCTCCAGAAGAAATGTCTGGACCGTAGCCAAGAACACTTACGAGAAAGGTTTGACTTACGCCTACCGTGACCGCAAGGCCAAGAAGCGTGATTTCCGTTCCCTTTGGATCCAGAGAATCAACGCCGCCGCCCGTCAGTACGGTATCACTTATTCCCAGTTCATGGGTAAGCTCGCGAAGCAGAACGTCGGTCTCAACCGCAAGGTTCTCGCTGACCTCGCCATGAACAACCCCCAGGCGTTTGAGGCTATCGTCAATTCCGTCAAATAGATCCTGATTTACCGAAGTGAGCTTGAAAGCCTTATACCACAATAAATGGGTCAGAATGAGTTTCTGGGCCATACTTTACACGTTGTGGGTGGCATGGCTCGGAAACTGGTGGTGGATCCTCGGACTTATAATCATTTTCGACCTGCACATCACTAAGAAAGTGAAGTGGCTTTTCTGGAAGAAGGACTATAAGGAAGGGGAGAAACGCAACGTGTGGCTGGACTGGCTCGATGCCATCATATTCGCTACCGTCGTCGTGACATTCATCAACATTTTCTTCTTCCAAGCTTTCAAGATTCCTTCTTCGTCGATGGAAAGCTCCCTTTTCACGGGAGACCATCTTTTCGTGAGCAAGCTCGCTTACGGCCCCAAGGTGCCGCAGACTCCGCTGACGATTCCTTTCACCCATAACGTGATCTTCGGTAAAGAGTCCTACTCGACTCTTATTCAGAACGATTACCGTCGTCTGAAAGGTTTCGGCCATGTCAAGAGAGGCGACTATGTGGTATTCAACTTTCCTAATGGGGACACGGTTCTGACTCGCTTCCCCTCTGAAGATTACTACGCTTGGGTCCGCAATGCCGGACGGAGTTACACGATCGCCAACGGAGGCCCCCTGAAGGTCCGTCCGATGGACAAGGAAGACCACTATGTGAAGAGGTGCGTGGCGATCGCCGGCGACACTCTCTCGGTGCGTGACGGCCTTGTCTGGATCAATGGGGAGCAGCAAGAAGTTTATCCGGGTGTCCAGTTGACTTACAAGGTCGTTACCAACGGCCAGAAGATCAATCCCAGGACAATCGACAAACTTGGTCTCAACACCTCCGAGCTGATCTACGACCAGTCCATTCCGGGCTATCCCGCAATGCCTTTGACATCGGCGATGCTTGAGGAAGTAAAAGGAAATTCCGCTGTTGTGAGCGTCGAGGCCAACCTCGACTCCTATCCGCCGGATTTCCCGGATTCCTACCTCAGCATCTTCCCTTTCAATGAGAATTACAATTGGACGAGGGATGACTTCGGTCCTCTTTGGATTCCGGCGAAAGGCGCTACGGTCGAGCTCACGAAGTCGAACCTGCCTCTTTATGAGAGGATAATAACCTCCTATGAAGGACATGAGCTGAAGGTCTCACAGGATGGGAAGATCTTCATCGACGGGAGTGAGGTGTCAAGCTACACCTTCGGTCAGGATTATTATTTCATGATGGGGGACAACAGGCATAACTCCCTGGACTCCAGGTACTGGGGTTTTGTGCCTGAAGACCATGTGGTAGGAAAACCTTCCGTTATCTGGCTTTCCACTGACGCCAACAGGAAGTTCCCCAACAACATAAGGTGGCGCAGATTCTTCAAATTTGTTTAGGAATTAGGGTTTATTACTTGCGATTCTGAAAAAATTAACCGAAATTTGCGACCCCAAATTATTTTGAATCAATAAAAAAGTAAGATATCATGGCAAAAGTTTGTCAAATAACAGGACGGAAGAGGATGATCGGCTGCAACGTCGCTCATTCCAGGCTTCACACAAAGCGTGACTTCGCCCTCAATCTCAAGACCAAGAAGTTCTGGTCTGAGGAGGAGCAGAGGTTCGTTACTCTCAAAGTTTCCACGAAAGGCATGAGGACCATCGAGAAGAAGGGTCTTGACGCCGCTCTTAAGGAGGCTCAGAAGAAAGGTTTTGTCGGACTCGTCTAAAAATCGTTGAATCATGGCAAAGAAAACTAAAGACGCGAGGATCCAGGTTATCCTCGAATGCACAGAACAGAAGGCGAGCGGAGTCCCCGGGATTTCCAGGTACGTCACAACCAAGAACAAGAAGAACACTCCCGACCGTCTGGAGCGCAAGAAGTATAACCCTTACCTCCACAGGGTCACTGTCCACCGCGAAATCAAATAAGGAGATTAAGTTATGGCAAAGAAAGCAGTCGCTACATTCGCCGCTAAGGCCGGCGCCAAGAGCATGGTGAAGTGCATCCGTATGGACAAATCCCCCAAGACCGGTGCTTATTTCTTCACTGAGCAGCTCGTCGAGACTGAGAAGACCAAAGATTTCTTCGACGGCAAGAAATAATCGTCGCGGAGTAGATTTTTAAGGTGCGGATGTCAGTTGACATCCGCCTTTTTTTATTTACCCCGAATTTGTGTATATTTGTAAGATTACAATTCTAGAGTCATGGGACTGTTTGACAAAGGTGTTAAAAAGACTAAAGAAGGCTTCTTCCAGAGGCTTTCAAGGGCGGTTGTCGGCAAATCTAAAGTCGATGATGACGTTCTTGACGCGATTGAGGAGGCTCTCGTCGCGACTGACATGGGTGTGGACACCACGCTTAAGATTGTCGACAGTCTTGAGGAACGTGTCGGCAGGGACAAGTACATGTCGATGGATGAGTTGACCTCGATGCTGCGTGAGGAGATCGGCGATCTGCTGGATGTCGAGGGCTCTGAGACTTTGGGCGAACCTTTTGATCTTACGAAAAAGCCTTTGGTCGTGATGGTTGTGGGCGTCAATGGTGTCGGTAAGACGACGACTATCGGTAAGCTCGCTTCCAGATATAAGGCCATGGGGAAGAAAGTTATCGTCGGTGCGGCTGATACATTCAGGGCCGCCGCCGTCGAGCAGCTTGTCATCTGGGCCGAAAGGGCTGGGGTTGACATCGTGAAGCAGGGGATGGGGGCTGATCCGGCATCGGTAGCCTACGACACTGTGAAGTCCGCCGTGGCCAGGGGCTCTGATGTTGTCCTTATCGACACCGCCGGGAGGTTGCATAACAGGATCGACCTTATGAATGAGCTGACCAAGATCAGGAATGTGATGAGGAAGGTGATTCCCGACGCCCCGCATGAGGTCCTGCTTGTCCTGGACGCTTCGACCGGCCAGAACGCTTACCAGCAGGCCAAGGAGTTCTCCAAGGCCACCGACATCACCTCGCTGGCTGTCACAAAGCTTGACGGGACCGCCAAGGGTGGAGTTGTGATCGGAATTGTCGACCAGCTCAAAGTCCCTGTGAAATTCATCGGGATAGGTGAGGGGGTCGATGACTTGAAGGTTTTCGACAAGAAAGAGTTCGTGAACTCGTTATTCTCAAAGGAAGATATTGATAAATAAATAATTATGAAGCTCTCTTACAATTGGCTGAAAGATTATCTCGAATTTGACCTGACTCCGTCGCAGATCGCCGACGCGATGACGGACATAGGCATCGAAGTAGACTCCGTGGAGGAGCAGGAAGAGATTCCTGGTGGCCTGGCCGGTGTGGTCGTGGCTAAAGTGGTCGAGTGTGAGCCGCATCCGGATTCCGACCATCTGCATGTCACTAAAGTTGATGACGGTACCGGTGAGTTGCTGGGTGTCGTCTGTGGCGCGCCGAATGTGGCTGCGGGACAAAAGGTCCTTTTCGCTCGTATCGGGACCGTACTTCCTGGTGATTTCAAGATAAAGAAGTCCAAGATCCGCGGCGTCGAGTCTTTCGGTAT
>ODAI011205991.1_pt1 | contig 12916 bp, 10 predicted proteins | sample 1539321 | NCBI WGS metagenome assembly ODAI01 (sample SAMN02144231, study PRJEB22623) | gut metagenome | biome: sheep rumen | host: Ovis aries | place: New Zealand | reverse complement strand
GGGAATGCATCACCACCAGTTGCCGCGCCCCGCCCGAGAGGCGGTTCCACTCTTCCGGGTTGGTCAGGCGAACGATTTGGCTGTCTTTCAAGCGCTGGCGCCCGCGCTCCCCCTTGCACCCGGCAAACCAGAGCATCTCTGTGAGGGTTTGGGCGAAATGCAGGTAGAAGCGTTTGCTGAGCTCCCGGAGTTCTCCGTACTGCTTGTGAGGGAAACTGCGGGAGAGATTGACCATCACTACATCTGTCCGGTAATGCAGCACAGAGCGCATGAACCAGGCGATGAACCTGGCCCAGGAGCGGTGATAGGATAGCGGCAGGCGTCCGTTCAGGTATAGCAGGCCTGTCATCAGGCGCACGCCCCAAGTGTCTTTCTTCTCTTCCATTTATTTTACAAATATAATGAAAAATACAGAAAAAAACACCCGCTCCTGATGGAAGCGGGGTTAAAGGAAGGATGTCCTGGAAGATTTACATGCCCAGGCCCAGGATCAGGCCTACCGTCCAGGTGCTGAACTGGGGGCCGAATCCCTCTCCCAGCTGCGGCATGGGATTGTACCGCCCGTAGATGCCCAGTCCGCCATAGGAGACGGAACCATGGATATTGTAAGTGAAGCGGTTGGTGCGGATATTCCGGGAATAGCGGGATTCCTTGGCGCCGGTGGGAACCATTTCCTTGAGGGCGGAGCCATCCGCGGCCGTTCCCCTGAACTGCGAGCAGGCGTTCAGGTTAATCTCGAAGGAGGCGCCCACATGCAGGGTGATTTTCCCAAACTGCTGCGCAAAATCCAGGGGGAAACTGAACGTGCACACAGAAAGGGTGGACTTTTTCACCTCCGAGACATAATAGCGGCTATAGATGTCGTCGATGGCGACAGGGCGCACCAAAAGGGCATTCTCCACCGCGAACTGCGGCGTATTCACATTGTACGGCCACCAGTAAAAGCCGTTACTGAGCCGATACCAGTTCCAGTGGACATCCGCGCCCAGGGAAATGCGTCCGTTCTCATAGGGTTTGAAGGCGAATTCCGCCATGTTGAAGCCGAACTCCTGGCTGTAGAAAAAATTAGAGTGGGGAGCCATCTGGGCATCTGCGTTCACGATGCCGTTGAATCCGAAATAGAGATAACTGATTAGCTCATAGCTGAAAGGGCTGTCCCCAATCTCGCGGTCGAACTCCAGGTCCGCCATCCGGGCGCCGAGGCCTTGGGCATTCAGGCCGATGCAAAGGCCGAAGCCGATTACTGCAGCAAATAATTTTTTCATCTGTCATTAACTAAAAACGTACGAAGATAAGCAAAAAAAACGGGATTGCAAGGATTTCGGCCCTCTCTTGCTTTTTACAAATATTCTCCCCAACTTTGTAAGAACCGAACAAAACTTAAAACCGATCATATGTTCAAAGGACAACCCAAAGGGCTTTTCGCCCTCGCACTGGCCAACACGGGTGAGCGTTTCGGCTACTACACCATGCTGGCCATCTTCATGCTCTTCCTCCAGGCCAAATTCGGATGGGAGCAGGCCCTCTCCAGCCAGGTGTACTCCATCTTCCTGGCCCTTGTGTACTTCATGCCCGTAGTGGGCGGCATCCTGGCCGACAAAATCGGCTACGGGAAATGCGTGGTCACCGGTATCTGCGTCATGTTCGCCGGATACCTGGCCCTGTCCATCCCCACCGGAGCCAACACCCTGGGCGTGGTGCTCATGCTGGGCGCCCTGCTCCTGATCTCGGTGGGTACCGGCCTGTTCAAGGGCAACCTCCAGGTCATGGTGGGCAACCTTTACGACGACCCTAAATACGCTTCCAAGCGGGATGCAGCCTTCTCGCTGTTCTATATGGCCATCAACATCGGCGCCATGTTCGCCCCCTCCGCCGCCACAGCCATCACCAACCGTTTCATGAGCAAGGCCGGCCTCATCTACAAGGCCGACATCCCCGCCCTGGCGCACCAGCTGCTCGGTGGCAGCATCACCCCTGAAAACGCCTCCCGCCTGGCAGATCTCCAGGCCCAGATGCCGGACGCCTCGGTAGCCGCCATGGCCCCCGCTGACTTCGGCGCCTATTATATCGAGCACCTCTCGTCGGCCTACAACATGGGCTTCGCCGTGGCCTGCGTCTCCCTGATCATCTCCATCGCCATCTACTTCGCATGCCGCAGCTGGTTCAAGCACGCAGACGTCAACGCCAAGCAGGCCGCCGCAGCCAATGCTCCCGTGGTGGAACTCACGCCCAAGCAGACCAAGGAGCGCATCACCGCCCTTGTCATGGTGTTCGCCGTGGTCATCTTCTTCTGGATGGCCTTCCACCAGAACGGCCAGTCCCTTACCTGGTTCGCCCGCGACTACACCCAGAGCTTCGCAAGCGGCCCGGTGCGCATGGGCTTCAATATCTGGATCCTCGCCCTTATCGCCGTGAGCATCTACACCCTGTTCGGCATCTTCCAGAGCGAGAGCAAGAAGAGCAAGATCATCTGCGGCGTGGTAACGGCCCTGCTGTGGGGCGGCGCCTACTGGATCTACACCGGCATGCCCAACCCGCTGGAAATCCAGCCCCAGCTGTTCCAGCAGTTCAACCCCTTCTACGTGGTGTTCCTCACGCCCATCTCCATGGCCATCTTCAGCGCCCTGGGCGCCAAGGGCAAAGAGCCGTCGGCCCCGGTCAAGATCGGCCTGGGCATGTTCGTAGCCGCCCTGGGTTACCTGATCATGATCTTCGGATCCATCGGCCAGGCCTCCCCTGCCCAGCTGCAAGGTACCGTTTCCCCGGATCCGGTGGTTCCCATGTACCTGATCACCACCTATCTGGTTCTCACTTTCGCAGAACTGCTCCTGAGCCCGATGGGCATCTCCTTCGTGACCAAGGTGGCTCCGCCCAAGTACAAGGGCCTGATGATGGGCCTGTGGTTCGCATCCACGGCCGTGGGCAACTACCTCAGCTCCATTCCCGGCCTGCTGTGGAAAGCGGTTCCGCTGTGGGCCAACTGGGCCATCCTGATGGCACTGTGCGTCATCGCCGGCGGCATCATGTTCGCCATGATGAAGAAGATCAACGAGGCCACGGCCTCCTAAACAGCTGGCGACCAGGCATCAGTGCCCCGGCTATACATCATATCAGGACCCAACGGCTCCGGGAAAACGACGGCTTCGTACTCGCTTCTCCCGGAGCTGCTGGACTGTAGCGAGTTCGTGAACTCGGACGAATTCGCCAAGCACCTGGCGCCGTTCGCCCCGGAAAGCGCCTACATCACGGCCAGCCGCCTGATGCTGAAAAAGGTCCAGTATCTGTTCGACCGGCGGGAAGACTTCTGCATAGAAACCACCCTGGCCACCCGTTCCCTGATCAAAACGGTGCACAAGGCCCAGCAGCAGGGATATTACGTAACGGTGCTGTACCTGTGGCTGAACTCCCCCGACATCGCGGTGGAAAGGGTGGCGCTGCGGGTCCTCTCCGGCGGGCACGACATCCCGGAGAAAACCATCCGGCGGCGTTACCAGATGGGACTGAACTACCTGTTCCACACGTATATGCCCGTGTGTGACAAATGGATCCTGGCCGACAATTCCACACCCCCCTTCGAGATTGTGGCGGAAGGCTCCAAGAAAGGCCTCCAGATCCGCAACATGGCCACGTACACCCGGATCCGGAACCTGGTTACGGACATCGAGGACATCCCCACGCCCATCGAGAACGTGACGGAATTCATCGCGAAGGAAATCGCCAAGGCGCCCCTGGCACACGACGGCGTACCGTTCGAAGGGACTCCGCCGGAAAACGACAGTTTTGACAAGACAAATCCATGATAGGAAGCAAACAGTATTATTTCAACCTTTTCCAGGTGGACCAGCCCCTGCTGGACGCCCTGATAGAAGAGGGGCTCCGAAGCGGAGGAAGCTACTGCGACCTGTACTTCGAGAACACCACGTACGGCAGCCTGCTCCTGAGGGACGGCGCCGTCACCTCCGGCGGCTGCCACCAGGACTTCGGCGTGGGGGTCAGGGTGCTTGCCGGGGAAAAAACCGGTTACGCCTATTCCGAAAGCACGGCGCCGCAGCACATGAAAGCCTGCGCCCGGGCCGCCGCCCAGATCGCAGACAAACCGGTAGAGGTCAATCCATTCGGCACGGTGGCTCCCCGGCGCGGAGAGCCCAATCCCGCCGCAGACCGTTATCCCATGCTCCAGCCTTGGAGGGAGCAGTCCCTGCAGGCCTTCCTCCCCTTCCTGCAAAAGCTGGAGGCGCAGGTCCGCAGCCGGGACACCCGCATCGTGAAGCTCATCGCCAACCTGGCCTTCCAGGTGAGCGACATCCTCATGTACAACGCCTACCGGGAACTGAAATGGGACACCCGCCCGATGGGCAGCCTGTCCGTGTCGGCCGTTTTCCAGCAAAACGGAGCCACGGAGAACAAATCGGCCTCACGGAGTTTCCGCTGCGGAGCGGAAATGCTCACAGACAGCCTGATCCGGGAAATCGCCGACGAGGTGGTGAAAGGGATCGACGAGCGTTTTGCCGCCAGAAGGCCCAAAGGCGGGCAGATGAGCGTGGTCATGGGGGCCGGAGCCTCCGGCATCCTCCTGCACGAGGCCATGGGACACGCCTTCGAGGCCGACTTCAACCGCAAGGGAACTTCCATCTTCGCCGACAAGATGGGCACCCGGATCTGCCCCGAAGGCATCCAGATTATCGACGACGGCACGCTCGCGGGCAACCGCGGGGCGCTCAATTTCGACGACGAAGGCGTGGCCGCCCAGAAAACTTATATGGTAGAGGACGGGATCCTCACCTCCTACCTGCACGACCGCATCAGCGCCGCCCACTACGGCGTGCGCCCCACCGGAAACGGACGCCGCGAAAGCTTCCGCTATGCCCCCATTCCCCGCATGAGGGCCACCTACATGGAAAGCGGGAACGCCAAGGCGGAGGACCTGGTCGCCTCCGTGAAGGAAGGCATCTTCGTGGACGAATTCTCCAACGGCCAGGTCCAGATCGGCGAAGGCGATTTCACCTTCTTTGTCAAATCGGGCTTCCTGATCGAAAACGGAAAACTGGGCATGCCGGTCAAGGATATCAACATCATCGGCAACGGGCCGGCCGCCCTGGCCGATATCCGTGGCGTGGCGGACGACCTCCTGATAGACCCCGGCGCGTGGACCTGCGGCAAAGAGCAGTCGGTTCCCGTGAGCTGCGGCATCCCCACCGTCCTGATTGGCAGCCTCACGGTAGGCGGCGGTTTTTAAACGACAGATCCATGAGCACGAATAACTTGGAAGCGACATTACAAGAGAGCGAAATAGCGCTGGCACGCCACTGCATGGACTTCGCCCTGCACCATGGCGCACAGCGGCTCCGCATCACCCTGACCAAGAGCCTGATGAACCTCACCGGGCTACTAAACGGAGAGGTGGACAAAGTGGCCCTGGCCCTGGACCGCAGCCTGCAGATCCAGCTGTTTGCCGACGGACGGTTCGGCTCTTTTTCCAGCAACCAGCTGGAGAAAGAAGGCCTGGAGCGTTTTATCCTGGAGGCCATCAGCACGGTAAGGATGCTGGAACCGGACCCGGACCGTGACCTTCCTGCAGCGGAGAGGCTGGTGAAAAACGCAGTCACCGGAAAAGAACTGGCCCTGTATGACCCTGCCTGCGAAACCCTCACGGACCAGCGGCGCCGGGAGATCTCCCTCTCTTCCATGCTGTGGCCCCGGAAGGCCGCGCTGGAAAAGGGATGGACCCTGATTTCGGAAGAGGGCGAATACTCCGACAGCGTGTTCGACAGCCTCACCCTGGACAGCCAGGGGCTGGAAGCCCGCCATACGGAAACATCCTTCGAGATTGGCTACGAAAGCACCGTGGAAGACCCGGAAGGCAATCACTTCTCCAGCTACTGGTGGGATGCCTCCCCTACGCTGGCTCAGCTCCGGTGGCAGGACTGCGCGGAGAAAGCCTGCCTGCGGGCGGCGGCGCAGATCGGCCCCAAAGGCATTGAGAGCGGGAAATACACGCTGATAGTAGACAGCGAATGCGCCTCCAAACTGCTGTCTCCGCTGCTGAACGCCCTGGGCGGGTCCAGCCTGCAGCAGAAGAACTCTTTCCTCATGGATTCGCTGGGGAAAAAACTGTTCCCGGAAAGCCTTACCCTGTGGGACCGCCCGCTGGCCCCGGGGCAGACCGGCAGCCGGCTCTTCGACAGCGAGGGAGTCGCCACCCGGGAGATGCCCGTCATCGAAAAAGGCGTGGTGAAATCCTATTTCCTCAACACCTGCATGGCCCGGAAGATGCAGATGGCCCCCACCATCGAAGACTGTTCCCGCGCCGTCCTGTCCCCTATAGGGGGCATCAAAACCCGGGAAGAACTCATGGCCCGGGTCCGGGACGGCATCCTGGTCACCGGATTCAACGGCGGCAACTCCAACTCGGCCACCGGCAATTTCTCCTACGGGGTGGAAGGCTTTCTGGTACGGGACGGCAGAATAGCCCATCCTGTCCGGGAAATCCTGATAACCGGCAATTTCCTGAACCTGTGGGGAAACCTTATGGCCACGGCCGACGACGCCCGCCCCTGCATGTCCCGGCTCATCCCCTCCCTGGCCTTCAAAGACGTAGACGTGAGCGCATGAAAACCGCGGTAGTCATACTCAATTACAACACCCGGAACTATCTGGGACAGTTCCTTCCCGGCCTGGTCGCCTCCTGCGAAGGCCTGGATGCCGGGGTTATCGTGGCCGACAACGCCTCCCGGGACGGTTCCGCCGAATGGGTCCGGGAACAGTTCCCGGATGTGCCGCTGATCGCCCTGGAAGAGAATTTCGGCTTTACGGGAGGTTACAACCGCGCCCTCTCCCAAGTGGAAGCGGAGTATTTCGTCCTGATCAACTCCGACATCGAAGTTCCGCCGGGCTGGCTTGCCCCGCTGATTAGCTGGATGGACAGCCATCCGCAGTGCGGCGCTTGCGGGCCCAAACTGATCAGTTATGCCCAGCGGGACCGTTTTGAGTACGCCGGCGCGGCGGGCGGCCTGGTGGACAAGTACGGATATCCCTTCTGCCGCGGCCGCGTGATGCAGAAGATCGAGACCGACCACGGACAATACGACATCCCGGACGGCATCCTCTGGATCAGCGGCGCCTGCCTGATGGTGCGCGCCTCCCTCTGGCGGGAGCTCGGCGGCCTGGACGACCGCTTTTTCGCCCACATGGAAGAGATCGACCTGTGCTGGCGGATGCAGCTCAGGGGCTGGAAAGTGAACCTGGTGCCGGAATCGGCCGTTTACCATATCGGCGGCGGCACCCTGCCCAACGAATCCCCTTTCAAGCTGCGCCTGAATTACCGGAACAACCTGCTGCTGCTGGAGAACAACCTGCCCGCCACCTTTGTCGCTGCGGGGATGCAGGAGCGCCCCGCCCGAAGCCGGACGCGCCGGCGTATCTGCCTCCGCATGCTCCTGGACGGCTGCTCCGCCCTGGTGTATCTGGTTAAAGGAAAGGGCAGTTTTTTCCGGGCCGTGATCCAAGCCCACAGGGAATACCGCCGGCTGCGACGCCCCGCAGCCGTTCCGCCGCATCCCACCCTGCCGGAAGGCCTGTACAAAGGGTGGATCGTCCCCAAGGGACTATTTGGGAAATAATTGCTATCTTTGCCCGTAAGGAATATTTACTGCCATGAAAATCATTATCGAAGGCGCAGGGCAAGTGGGCTCCCATCTGGCCAAGATGCTCAGCCACGCTTCCAACGAGATCACGGTGATCGACGATAACCCGGACCGCATCCGCAAGCTGGTCTCATCGGCCGATGTATCCACCGTGCAGGGGCCGCCCTCCACAATTGCGCTGCTCAGGGAAGCCGGCTGCGCCGGAGCAGACCTTTTCATCGCCGTAAACCCGTTCCAGTCCCAGAGCGTGAACATCGTGAGCGCCCTGCTGGCCAAAAGAATCGGAGCGAAAAGGGTAATCGCCCGGATCGACAACGAGAGCTATCTCTCCCCGGAGAACAAACTGCTGTTCAAGGACATGGGCATAGACATCCTGTTCTATCCGGAAAAGAGCGCAAGCGATGAAATCGTTGAAATGCTCCGCCACAGCGCCTCTATGGACTCCATGGATTTCGCCCGGGGAAAACTGCAGATGGAAGTGTTCAAGCTGGACGACGATTCCCCGCTGCTGGAGATGAGCGTGGCAGAGTTTGCCAAAACCGTGAAAACCGCGGAGCCGGAGGCCGATTTCCGCATCGTGGCCATCTCGCGCGGCGGTGTCACCCTCATTCCCCGCCACGACACGCCTTTCAAGTACATGGACTACCTCTATGTCATTTCCCGCCGCGAAGGCATCCCGGTCCTGATGAAGTATCTGGGAAAAGACAAGATAGATGTGCGCCGGGTGCTCATCCTGGGCGGCAGCGAGATCGGGGAAATGGTGGCCAGAAGGCTTTCGGAACAGAAACTGGACGACATTAAAATCATCGACATCGACCCTGCCCGCTGCCGGCAGCTGTCAGAGGACCTGCCGGACCTGGTGAGCGTAGCCTGCGGCGATGTCCGCAATTCGGATTTCCTGCTGGAGGAAGACATCCGCAGCTACCAGGCCGTGCTCTCGTGCACGGGCAACGACGAAGTGAACATCCTCGCCTGCGTGGTGGCCCGCAAGATGGGCGTTGCCCGCGTGATCGCCCAGGTGGAGAACCTGGAATACATCCGCCTGGCAGAGGAAATGGGCGTAGATTCGGTCATCAACAAGAAACTGATCACCGCAGGCCGCATCTTCAAGTTCACCCTCTCGGACAAAGTGCGTTCCGTACGCTACATGAGCGGGACCAACGCAGAAGTGCTGGAATACACGGCTGCGCCGGATTCCAAGATTACCAAGGGGATGCTCAAAGACATCGATTTCCCGCACAACGCCATCATCGGCGGCATTATCCGGGGCGGAGACAGTTTCATCGCCGTGGGGCACACCCATGTAGAAGCATACGACCGTGTAGCCGTCTTTGCCCTGCCGGAGGCGGTCAAAGACGTGGACAAAATGTTTCGATAGCTTTCGATTTGCAAAAAACGTAATTTTTCAGTATTTTTGTGGGTTATCTGCTTCCGGGCCGATAACCCATCTTGTTTTAACGTTAACAACATTCTTATATGAGTATCCAAACGGATAACATCCAAAAATTGGTGGAACGCAGGGCACAGGCCCGCAAAGGCGGCGGCGAAAAACGCATCGAAGCCCAGCACGCCAAGGGAAAACTGACTGCAAGGGAGCGCCTGGACCTTCTTCTGGACAAGGGCAGTTTCGAGGAATTCGACATGTTCGTCCAGCACCGCTGCACCAACTTCGGCATGGAGAAGAGCCATCCGGACGGTGACGGCGTTGTCACCGGTTGCGGCACCATCGACGGCCGCCTGGTGTATGTGTTCGCCCAGGATTTCACCGTGAACGGCGGGTCGCTGTCCAAGACCATGAGCGAGAAAATCTGCAAGGTCATGGATATGGCCCTCCGCGTAGGGGCGCCCGTGATCGGCCTGAACGATTCCGGCGGCGCACGCATCCAGGAAGGGATAGACGCCCTGGCCGGCTTCGGAGAGATTTTCGAGCGCAACATCCTCTCTTCCGGGGTCATCCCCCAGATCAGCGGCATTTTCGGCCCCTGCGCCGGCGGCGCGGTGTACTCCCCCGCCCTCACGGACTTCACCCTCATGGTCAAGAATACTTCCTACATGTTCCTCACCGGTCCCGCCGTGGTCAAGAGCGTCACGGGAGAAGAGGTGAACCAGGAAGAACTGGGCGGTGCGGCCGTGCATGCCTCCAAGAGCGGCGTGGCCCATTTCGCGGCCGGCTCCGAGCAGGAAGGCATCCAGACCATCAAGGATCTGCTGGGTTACCTGCCCCAGAACAACCGGGAAAGCGCCCCCTTCAAAGAGACGGCGGATCCCGCCGGGCGGGTGGATGACAGCCTGAACGGCATCGTCCCCGACAACCCCAACAAAGCCTACGACATGTACGGGGTTATCGGCAGCATCGTGGACGACGGCATCTTCTTCGAGGTGCACAAGGAATTCGCCAAGAACATCATCGTCGGCTTCGCCCACATGGGCGGCCGCAGCGTGGGCATCGTGGCCAACCAGCCCGCCGTGCTGGCCGGAACGCTGGACATCAACGCCTCCCGCAAGGCAGCACGCTTCGTCCGCTTCTGCGACGCCTTCAACATTCCGCTGGTCACCCTGGTAGATGTTCCGGGATTCCTTCCCGGCACCCAGCAGGAATACGGGGCCATCATCACCAATGGCGCCAAGCTGCTGTATGCCTACGGCGAGGCCACCGTTCCCAAGGTCACCGTCACCCTGCGCAAGGGGTACGGCGGCGCGCATATCGTCATGAGCTGCAAGCAGCTGCGCGGAGACATCAACTATGCCTGGCCCAGCGCACAGATTGCCGTCATGGGTGCAGAGGGCGCCGTGAATGTACTCTATGCCAAGGAGATGAAAGCGGATCCGGAAAAAGCCGGAGCCATTTTCGAGGAAAAGAAAAAAGAATACGAAGACCTGTTCTCCAACCCCTACCAGGCCGCCCAGAAGGGTTATATAGACGACGTGATCGAGCCCCGGAACACCCGCTTCCGCGTCATCCGCGCCCTGGAGCAGCTCGCCTCCAAGGTCCAGGAGCTTCCGGCCAAGAAACACGATAACCTGCCGCAGTAGCCATGAGAAGAGTCCTTACAACGCTTGTTGTCGCCATTCTCACCGCCGCAGGCCTGCATGCCCAGAACGTCAGCGACCTCATCATCTCGGAGGCGCTGGCGGTGCCGGATTCCACCGGCATCCAGGATGACTACGGCCGGCGGAGCGCGTGGGTGGAACTCTTCAACAAGTCCACCGGCACCGTCAGCTTCGGCGGGTGCTTCCTCACCGACGACCGCTCCCAACTCAAAAAGAGCCTCATCCCCAAATCGGACCTGCGCACCAAACTGGGTCCCCGGCAAAGCGTGGTTCTTTTCTGCAGCGGAAACGGCCAGGATGGAACTTTCTATGCCGGATTCACCCTGGAGCCCGGAAAAACCGTCTATCTGGTATCCAACGACGGCCGCACCATCATTGATTCACTTGCCATACCCGCCAGCATTCCCGCCGGAAAATCGGTGGTGAAACTGGCCCAGGACCTTCGGCAGCAGGACTTCCAGACCCAGCAGCAGCCCGCCATCCCTTCGCCGGGCATGCTCAACGGAGACCAGAACGCCGCCACAAAGGCCCAGGCCATGGCCGAGACAGACCCGCACGGCTGGACCCTTACCCTGGTTTCCGTGAGCGTCGTGTTCTGCGCCCTGGCCATCCTGTGGTTCCTGTTCTGGCTCTTCTTCGACCGTCCGGCCAAACAGGCGGCTAAAGCCAAGGCGCTTGCAGCCGCACCTAAAACCGTCAAAGGCACCCCGGACGCAGAGGTGGCCGCAGCCATCGCCCTGGCCCTGGACATGGAGGCCGGCGGCGACGACTATGCCGCCATCGCCACGGCCGTACATCTGTACCTGAACGATGCCATCCACGACATCGAGCCCGGCTTCATCACCATCCGCCGCAGCGAGTCGGCCTGGGACAGCAAATCCCGCGTTTTCAGAAAATTACCCCGATAATAACAGTTCGATATGAAAAACTATAAATTCAAAATCAACGGGAAAGATTACAACGTCACCGTCGGCGAGGCCAACGGCAAAATGCTTTCCGTCAATGTAAACGGCGCAGACTATCAGGTAGAGCTGGAGAACGCTCCGGCCGCAGCCCTTGCCGCACCCGTACAGGCCGCACCGGCGCCCGCAGCCCAGGCGGCTCCCGCTCCCCAGGCCGCTCCGGCTCCCGCAGCCGGCGCCGGAGAAAAGGTGAACTCCCCGCTCCCGGGTGTGATCATCGAGGTAAGCGTCCGGGAAGGGCAGGCTGTCAAGGCCGGCCAGAAGGTGGCCGTGCTGGAAGCCATGAAAATGGAGAACGAAATCTCCGCGCCCAAAGACGGAACCATTACCGCCATCCACGTAAACAAGGGTGACAGCGTCCTGGAAGGCGCTCCCGTCGTCAGTATCGCCTAATGGAACAGATCTTCCAATCCCTCTCCCAGTTCTGGGAGTATACCGGTTTTGCCAATTGCTCCTGGCAGAATCTGGTGATGATTGGTATCGGCCTGGTCTTCATTACACTGGCCATCGTGAAGGAATGGGAGCCCATGCTGCTGGTTCCCATCGGATTCGGCATGATCGTGGGCAACATCCCCATGTTCCCGGGCCTGAATATCGGCGTTTATGAAGACGGATCGGTACTGAACACCCTGTATCAGGGCGTGAAGCAGGGCTGGTATCCCCCGCTGATCTTCCTGGGCATCGGTGCCATGACAGACTTCTCGGCCCTGATCTCCCAGCCGCGGCTTATCCTGATCGGCGCCGCGGCGCAGATGGGTATCTTCGGCGCCTACCTGCTGGCCCTGCTCTTCGGATTCGCCCCGAACGAGGCCGGCGCAATCGGCATCATCGGCGGCGCAGACGGTCCCACGGCCATCTTCCTCAGCTCCAAACTGGCTCCGGACCTGATGGGTGCCATCGCAGTCAGCGCATACTCGTACATGGCCCTTGTGCCCGTGATCCAGAAGCCCATCATGCTGCTCCTGACCACGGACAAGGAGCGCCGGATCAAGATGCCCGTGCCGCGCACCGTTTCCAAGCGGGAAAAGATCATCTTCCCCATCGTGGGCTTCCTGATCACCGCGTTCATCGTCCCCAGCGGCCTTCCGCTCCTGGGCATGCTGTTCTTCGGCAACCTGCTCAAGGAAAGCGGCGTCACCAAGCGCCTGGCCAATACCGCCAGCGGTCCGCTCATCGACGTGGTAACCACCCTGATCGGCCTCACCGTGGGTGCCCCCACCCAGGCCGACAAATTCATCAGCCTCAAGTCCCTCCTGATTT
>ODAI012958356.1_pt1 | contig 12918 bp, 14 predicted proteins | sample 1539321 | NCBI WGS metagenome assembly ODAI01 (sample SAMN02144231, study PRJEB22623) | gut metagenome | biome: sheep rumen | host: Ovis aries | place: New Zealand | reverse complement strand
TCACTCCAAATGAGATACTTATAAGCCTTATGAGTCAGTATACTCCTATGTATAAAGCAAAGGATATCAAGGCGCTGTCCCGCAGAACTTCAACATTTGAATATGAGTACGTTTGCAGACTTGTTGAAGGCTGTGGATTTGATGGATTTTTCCAGCAGAGAAGTGCAGCCGAAGACAAATATGTCCCGGATTTTTTTGATAAGAAATACTATTGATATCGGAGCAGCAAATGAAAGAATTTAAATTACAGCCATTGCGGATATGTGCAGGTTGGAAAGTAGCCTATAATAATTTCTCGGAATATGACCCTGAGAAAGATGAATCGGAATATTCATACGAGCTATATGAGGATCTTTTGCAGCTTGAAAACAACGAGCTTCTAATTGATCTCGGTTGGTATCCGCATGGTGATCTTGAGGGAAGTTATAAACTGTATATGGTCAATATCACTTTTGAAGCACCCTTTCAACATCCACTGGAAGTTTTTTCTTCTCGCTCAAAAACGGAGATACTTGAAAAGCTTGAATACTGGACAAATTTTGGCTTTTATCAGAAGTATATCAGGCCTACTGTAAAATGATATAATTATCTCTTAAATATTAATCAATTTGTAATAACTAACCCTTGACAATCAGTACAAAATGCGTTATAATGACAATAAGAACTATGAATTGGTTCTTATCACAAAACAAACACATAATGCTGATTGTCAGATAAAGAAAAGAGGGAATGCCGATGTCTAAAGCAATGGGTTCAAGATATTCTGTTGAAACCTCCAAGGAGAGCAGAGAGTATTTTGAGTTCGTCAAGGATCTACTTGATAATGAAGTAGTGCGTGAGATGAAGAAATTCAGACACCACTATAGTACAACCTGTTACCAGCATTGTCTTAATGTGTCATATTATAATTATATCGTCTGCAAAAAGCTGGGTCTGAATGCGAAAGCCGCTGCGAGAGCCGGTATGCTCCATGACCTGTTTCTGTACGACTGGCGCGATGAGCCAAGGAAAAAAGGCGAGCTGCCTCATGGTTTTACTCATCCAAGGATAGCTCTTGAAAATGCTAAGGAGCATTTTGAACTGGACAAGGTCGAGGAAGATATGATAATCAAGCATATGTGGCCGCTGACAGTTAAATTGCCCAAATATGCAGAGTCCTATGTTATAGTTATGATCGACAAATATGCCGCTATGCTGGAGTTCGGTGTTCACTTCAAGAACGTTCTTTCAAACACTGTTCACTCCATACACAAGCATAATTAAGATGCCTGATACAGAAAACAACAAGTCTCCTGCGCTGATCCCGCAGGAGACTTTATTTCTTCTATTTAATTTCCAAATACGAAGAAATGAGTTAGACCCAGCCATTCACGTACCCAGTAGGTCGGAACATATTTGGGCTGTGTATTGGCGGAATAGGCGGTCACGTTTTTAGCGCCCTCCTGCTTTGCGATAAGACTAGCGCGGTATTGGTGGAAGCCGTCTGTAACAATCGTGATATCTCTGCCGCAGCCAAGTTTATCTGTTATGGCGAAAGAAAATTTTATATTTTCAAATGTATTGGTAGATTTGTCTTCCATTATAAGACGGCTTTCATCAGCGCCTTTTTCCACAAGGTATCTTCGCATACCTTCTGCTTCGGAGATCTTTTCATCGCTGCCTTTCCCACCTGAGAGGACCACCAATGCATCGGGATGTTTTTGCATAGCTTCGTATGCAGCATCAAGTCTCCTCCTGAGCATTCGTGAAGGTCTTTCGCCCTTGACCTTACAACCGAGAACTATTATCAGGTCGGTTTCTTTAGGTTCATTTTCCTGTGCCCGGTACATTTTTGCGGAAAGTATACCAACATAGGTGAATCCGACAATTAGGAATAATATAACAGCTGTGATAATGCCTTTGCCCCACGCGTGTGACCACAGAATTTGTAGTAATTTGAAAAACTGAGCGTGTGCAGCTGTCGCGGCTATGAGTATTCCGAAAAAAGCAATTCCCGCAATATTTCCAGCATTTAATATTGGAAATGGTGCGATAAATAGCAACAGAAAAAATATTTCAACCGCCAGTATTACGTATTTAAAAGTCATTGTTAGTGCTCCTTTTTTTAGTATGATACTATTATAACATAGTGTACTGAATGATGCAACTTATTTTTTTCTTAAAAAAACAGCAGACCCGAAAGTCTGCTGTTATACATCTCTTATTTGCTCAAATTATTCAACGATGAATTTCTTTATCTCTGCGAAGAACTTGTCAGCGTCATCTGTGTGAGCTGTCAGCTGAATCGGGTTAGACAGATCGAGGCTGAATATACCCATTATAGACTTAGCGTCAACTGCATATCTTCCTGATGTCAGATCAACATCAAAATCATACATCATAACGATGCCAACAAATTCCTTAACTGCCTGAATGGAATCAAGAGATATCTTAACCTTTTTCATATCGGTTCCTCCTTTAATATCATGACTCTATAATTTATATTTCTCCCGGCAGATCAACTGCCTACAATAATATTATAATCATATTTTCTAAAATGTCAAGTTATATTTGCAAAAAAAAAGAAAATATGGTACAATAGTCAATAGATGAGGTTAATCAAAGCTTCAATTGTGTGAACTCTACAATTGAGATACCTTTATTTTGTGCATATCCAACATATTTCGAGGTGGGCTATATTATATGAAAATATTCTACTATACTTTCGGCTGTAAGGTAAATCAGTACGAAACTGAAAATATCCGTGAAAGATTTGAGCAGGAGGGACACACTGCTGCAGCGGATATAGCTTCAGCAGACGTGTGTGTTATAAACAGTTGTACGGTTACCGAACAGGCGGATTCCAAATGTATGCAGATGCTCAGAAGGATACGCAAGGTCTCACCTCGGGCTGTAACTGTTCTTGCTGGCTGTTTTCCGCAGGCATTCAGTGATAAAGCAGAGAAGCTTACCGAATGTGATATCATAGTTGGAACAGATGACAAAGGACGTATACCCGAGTTTACAGATAGATTTATGAAAACAGGTGAGAGGATCATAAGTATCCGTAAACATGAAAAGGGTGAAAAATTTGATACTATGACAAACAAATGCAGCGGAGAAAAAACACGGTCGTATATTAAGATACAGGATGGCTGTGATTGTTATTGCAGTTACTGTATAATTCCGTATGCAAGAGGTCATGTCAGATCAAAACCAATGGAAGATGTTGTACGTGAGGCATCGGAGAATATTTCCGCAGGTCATAAGGAGCTTATACTTACAGGTATAAATCTGTGTTTTTATGGAAGAGATCTTTCTGAAAGACCAACTTTGACTGATGTTGTAGAGAAAGTATGTTCACTGGAAGGTGAGTTCCGAGTAAGACTTGGTTCTATAGAGCCTGAAATGATGCTTGCCGATGATATAAAACGTTTATCGGTGTTGGATAAACTTTGTCCGCATTTTCATCTTTCATTGCAAAGCGGATGTGACAGTACTCTGAAGAATATGAACAGACGATATGACTCTTCTGGATATGCTTCACTATGTGCTACTATTAGAAATTGTTTTCCTGATTGTGCATTAACTACTGATATAATGGTGGGCTTTCCCGGTGAGGATGAAAAGGCTTTTGAAGAATCGCTTTCATTTGTTGAAGAGATAGCTTTTGCAGAAGCTCATATATTTCCTTATTCAAGACGTGCAGGTACTAAAGCAGACAGTTTTACAGATCAGGTACCTCAGCATATAAAGCATGAAAGGGCAAAGCGTATGGCTGAGGTATGTGCTGAATCCAAATCCGGGTTTTTAGCTGGTTGTGTCGGAAAAGTATTTGATGTTCTTTTTGAACGAGAGACCGAGGCAGATTGGCACAGCGGCCATGCACCGAATTATGTTACAGTGAAAGTAAAGAGAAACAGTCCGTCAGATTCACTTCGCAGACAGATTCGTAAGGTTCGTATAATATCGTCAGATAAAGAAGTCTGCTATGGAGAATTTGTATAGACCTGACATTGATCGGTCTTTTTGGAGAAATTATTATGAAAATAATGATTTCACTTATAACTTCCGCTACACCTACACTCACCGCGATCCCTGCGATCAGCGTTTCGACGGGAAAATCAGAGTATTCGCGTTGGGAAAAGTTTCTGAAATACGATAACAGGCTTGATGTCTTTGACTATATAATGATGAAAAGAACATTGTTAAAGGATCTTTGATATATTATATATAGCTTTAGAAGCAGTTACGGTATTATCACTGCCGTAACTGCTTTTGTTTTTTATGGTCAATAAATCATTTAATTATTTAAAAATTCATTTTCTGAATCGATATGAAGAATAGTTCAAAAACTATTGACAATTTAATCGGCATATGATAAAATATGCATATAAATGGAATCATATCTGATTTATTTTCACTAATTAGTAAATGATAAAAAATAAATCTCAGCTGTTTCAGTATTATAATGGTTTTCGGCAGTGTATATGCCGCTTATCTACTTTATAACAAGGAGGAATTGATCAATGAATAATCATGTCGGATGGAAAAAAACAACAGCATTTATCATGGCATTGACTCTTGTAGCAGGCAATATGCCTGCAAACGTAGGAGGTTTTTTTACAGTAGGCACAGGCATTGTAGCTACAGCAGTACCGCCGTCTGAAAATAATTCTGGGATATTGTTTGATAATGCATCCATAATTACTTCATGGACAAGCGGAGATTGTACCGTGACACTTGATTCTGAAGGTACTCTGACAGTATCCAAAAATGAAGGCAGCGGCAATGGCGCTATGGCGGATTATGATTCTGCAGCTGACAGACCGTGGAACAATAATTCTTCCGGTATCACGTCGGTAATTATTGAGGATGGTGTAACAACTATCGGTAATACTGCTTTTGCTAATTTTAGTTCTTTAAATTCAGTTACTATTCCAGGTTCAGTAAATTATATTGGCACTTATTCCTTTTATAAGTGTTCTTCTTTACAATCAATTGTTATTCCAAACTCAGTTAATATTATAGGAAATAAAGCATTCTCTAGTTGTAGCAACCTTACTTCTGTTCAATTTAATTCAAGAACTAATGATCTGCAAGTTAATCAATACGGTTTTCAAAATGATACTATCACCAGTATAACTCCCTCGAATTTGCAGTATGTTCCAATTAATAATCCAAACGCTACTCCCGTATCACTTACAGCAGCTGATCTTCTGTCCGGTAATATTATCATAAAGGGTGTTTCTATAGTATATACACCTGTTGAAGCTAAAGCACCGACTTATGAAGAAAACGGAAATATCGCATATTATGTTGGTACAGATGACAAATATTATACTTATGATGAAACAACATCCTCATATACTGAAATAGATCTTGAAGACACTGTTATCCCAAAGCTGGAAATGCAGCCCTCTATGAATATAGTTGTTGATTCTTCTAAGATGGATCTGAATTTCTATGTTCCTATAGCTGACGATTATTCGATTTCAGATTATACTGTAACATACGGCGGCGAAGATCAGACACTTTCTGAGATTCAGTTAAGTAATAAGAATTATGGTGTGTTTACTGTAAAGTGTGCCGCTAAGAATATGACAGATGAAAAGCAATTCGTCATCAAAAACGGAGATACTCAGATATTCAGCGATAATATTTCTGCTGCAGGTTATCTTAAACAGCTGAAGGACCATTCGACTTACGGTCCTATGGTCAAATCCATGCTTCGCTATGGTGCAGCCGCACAGAATTATTTCGGATACAAAACTGATGATCCGGCAAACAGTGGTATCGAAGGTTATGGACTTGATACTCTGAAAGAATTAAATATTGATGATAATTCACCTTCTCAAGTTCAATACACTCAGGCATTTGACCTTCAGTATTCTTCATACTATGGAATGAATATGACATATGATTATGATACATCACTGCTTATTGCATTCAGGATCACAGGCAGCTATGAAGCATCTAAGGCTGAGCTTGAAGAAAAATTCGTAAGTGATACTTACGAAGTCACCTGTGAAAAAGACAACACCGGCAATTTTATTATCGTTAAGGTAGCAAATATCCCGATCAAGAAGCTTGGTGAACCTGTCTTTACTTTTGGCGGTGTTGATGTCAAGGCAACTGATTATCTTGCAAGGATAGCAAACAACCCCGAAAAATCCGATAAATTGCGAGATCTGTGCAGAGGACTTTATGCGTTTTATGCTTCTGCTACTTAAGAAAGAGGTGAACTTTAATGGATAAGAAATATGTTACTCCCGAAATGGAGATCACCGAGTTTATGAATGAAGATGTTATAACAACATCTACACCTGATTATACTGATCCCAATACACCCGGCGGTGAAGGCTGGGGCTGATAATACAACAATTAATCAGGATACAGTAATAGAGATATGCGCTGCGTCATTCCCATGTAGGATTGACGCAGCGTTTTTATGTGAGATTATAATTGTTTGATAAAAATATGTCATATAAATGACCGAGCAGCAAAATATAATGCGAGCGGCTTTACTTTTACGGCATAATGTGTTATAATAAACTTATCATTACTGAAAGGAATGTTTTAAATGAGTGAAGAATGTACACATGATTGCAGCAGCTGCTCAGTTGATTGCTCATCAAGAGATAATGGCATAGAAAAAGCACCTGCACATTATATGTCAAATGTTAAAAAGGTCATCGCGGTAGTCAGCGGAAAGGGTGGTGTTGGTAAATCACTTGTTACATCTCTGCTGGCTGTTGATTTTGCCAGAAAGGGCTTCAAAACTGCTGTGCTTGATGCAGATATCACAGGTCCTTCAATCCCTAAGATTTTTGGCATTAATGAAAGACCTGTCAACAATGAGGAAGCTCTGTTCCCCTGTGAGAGCGAATTCGGTACTAAGGTCATGTCAATAAATCTGCTGATGGAAAATTCCTCTGATCCTGTTATATGGCGCGGCCCTGTTATAGCAGGTGCTGTAACACAGTTCTGGACAGATGTTGCATGGGGCGATGTTGACTATATGTTCGTTGATATGCCTCCCGGAACAGGTGATGTTCCACTGACAGTTTTCCAGTCACTTCCTGTTGACGGTATTGTAATTGTAAGCTCACCTCAGTCTCTTGTATCTCTTGTTGTGGAAAAATCTGTAAAAATGGCAAAGATGATGAATGTTCCCATACTCGGTATCATCGAGAATATGAGCTATCTTAAATGTCCGGATTGCGGCAAGGAGATCAAGGTGTTCGGTGACAGCCATGTAGATGAGATCGCTAAGGAATATGATCTCAAAGTTCTTGCAAAACTGCCTATCGACCCGCTTACTGCTACTCTCTGTGACAGCGGCAAGATCGAGATAATCGAAAATGATACTATTGCGGCTTTCAAGGATATCAAATTCTGATATATGTTTTATTATAATAAAAATGCTCTTCCGTCAGTTTGGAAGAGCATTTTTTATGATTATCCCGATGACAAACCACATTAATTAGTATTATATCGGAACTTGAAACACTTGGCGGTTATCCTCCCCCCGCCGCAGACGGGGAAATGATAACTACGACACGATATTACCGTGTTATATAGCACTTTGTGGTGGTGTGCTAAATGGATAACCATGTTTTTTATTTTTCATCCACAAGGTTGCTTATCCATATATCAGAGCGAACCATGAAATATCCCAGAAATACTTTGATTATCTCCGCGAAAGTTATTATAGTAAACATCGGGTGGATATCCATTTCAGTGAAGTGAGCCAGTATAAAAGCACAGGGGATCACAAGTACCCAGGTGAATACAAAATCAAACAGAAAAGTCAGACCTGTTTTTCCACCGCTGCGTAGTGTGAAGTAGCAAGCGTGAGTGTATGACCATAAAGGCATAGCGATAGCCTGTATAATTATCATGAAAGTTGAAAGATCCTTGACAGCATCACTTGTTTTGTAGAGTTTTGGAAAAAGAGGGGCTAAAGGTATTATTGCAGCAGCAAGTATTACAGTGGATATGACGCTAAAAAACCTGAGCTTATCATCTGTGCTTCGTGCTTCTTTGAGCTTGTTTGCTCCGAGCTCTGCACCGACTATAATCCCTATACAAGCTCCCAGTTGGATGAATACCACGCTGAAAAGATTTGTTATGGTACTGCTTATGTTTCTTGCAGCTACTACATCAAGACCCCTTTCCGAATAACACTGAGCCAGTACTGACATACCTGCCGCCCATAGAAATTCATTTATCAGCAGTGGGTATCCTTTGATCGTCATAGATCTTATTAGGTTAGATGGAATAGCTGTGCTTCTGAACAATCCTACTATGTAAGGGTTCCTTTTGGGGTTTGAATGTGTCCAGATTATAACAACTGCAGCTTCGATCGCTTTAGCTATTACTGTTGCAACAGCGGCGCCTTTTACACCCATCTCCGGCATACCAAGCTTTCCGAAAATGAGTCCGTAGTCCAGAACAAGGTTCACGCCGACCGCTGTCATAGAACTTATCATTGGTATAGTGGTGATACTGCACTCACGAAGGGTGCTCGAATATGCTTGTCCGATCCCGAAAGGTATCAGACCTATTATCATTATTCCCATATAGTCCTTTGCGCTTTTTATGGTAAGGGCTATCATCTCAGGACTATCATCTTCACTTATAAATAATTTTATCAGAGGTTCATCGAAAAATCCTAATACAAATGCTCCTACGGCAATAGTAACAGCACAGATATACAGCTTGAATCGTACTGTGTACCTTAGACCATCGTTGTCGCCTTTGCCGAAAAACTGTGCTCCGAAAATACCCGGACCGGCGACTGCACCGAATACAGTTATATTGAATACAAATATGAACTGATTCACGATAGATACACCGCTCATCTGTTCTGTTCCTATTTGCCCGACCATGATGTTATCTATCATGCTGACAAAATTTGTGACAAGATTCTGCAGTATCATCGGTATTACTGTAATAAGCACGCGCTTATAGAAAGCTTTGTCACCTATATATTTTTCTTTTAATGATGTTTTCATTATACTCTCCTTTTTATGACTGAGGGAAATTATAACATAGTTTGCTCAAAAAAGCAAGTCAATACTCGTTATTTTTACATTTTATTGATTATTCTTTGCGGTATATATTTTAATTGTAGGTGAGCATAATACGGAATAGTTCAAACAAGAACTTTGCCATGAAGATTTATTCATATAAAACCAATGAATAGTTCAGCGGTGTATGATACAATATAATCGGTTTGTAAATATTGTACAAACCGCGTTGTATAATTTTGATAAAGAACATAAAGGAGAAAACAATGAAATTAAGAAAATCAGCTATTGTTTTGACTGCTATAATGATGATGTGCGCATCGGGCTGTGCTAATTCCGAGAAAAATGAAAATGCCGATAAGTCAGATAAAACAGAAAAATCAAATTCCTCTGTCGTGACTACAACTGTTGCAAATACAGTTTCTATGCCTGAACCTATACCGGTGCCGGAAGGCGGGTGGACGGACGAAACCATCAAAGATGTTATTTATATTAATGGCAAAAATTTGCAATTTCCTTGTACTATTGATGATCTTGGTGACGGTTTTGAGATAGAACTTAATGAAGAGGCTGATAAGGAAATGAAAGAAGATGGTTCTGCAGTGTATCATCTCAATTACTGTGGTGATTTTGTAGGCTTTGTTGGTATGAGAGAATCTGACAAAATATATCTATTAGACTTTGACGCATTTGATAGTCCCATTGAGAACTACCCTGATATCCCGTTCAGTGTCAATGGTGTAACTATAGGCACACCCATTTCTGAAGTCAGAGAAATAATGGGTAAAGATTTTTCAGATGAAAAGGATAACGGTCACTTTAATTGTGATTTCAAAAATTTTAGGGTTAGTATGTATGATGCGTACAATAATGATAAGATATCTTCTATTGAGATATTTAGTCATTAAAAAGAACAGCTTGTATAATTATATTGAAATCCTGTCAGATAAAAAATGAATGTTAAATTTCATTTCGCACTTGACAAAAGAGCAAAAATGTAGTATCATTAGTTAATAGTATAGATAAATGCTGTGACGGAGCAAAGTAGTCTGGTAGGCGCATTTTCAGAGAGTCTGCGGCAGGTGTGAGCAGGCAGCGTCCCACGATGAAGTTACTCTCCCGAGCTTTCGGCTTGAAATCTCAGTAGGGCTGAACGTTTCCCGCGTTAAGGGCAATGAGGTCGGCGTATGCCGATAAACTGAGGTGGTACCGCGTAAATTTCGCCCTCGGAGGACTTAGTTTCCTTCGAGGGCTTTTTGATGCTTATAAAGCGAGGTGTCGTTAGATGAACAGTATCAGGCTTGTTAAGGCAAATGCTGAGGAAGCTGTGCTTGTGCATAGGTTGCAGCGTGAGGCTTTTATGCCGCTGTATGAACGATACCGTGATGACGAGACTTCTCCCGCACTTGAAACTGTCAGCCGCGTCACCGAAAGAATATCTGATTCCGATTTTCTGGTGATATATCTTGGGGATATGCCTATGGGCGGAGTAAGGATTCGGCGTTTTGAAAATGATGGTGAAGTCGCAAGGAATATCAGCCCGCTGTTTATTATTCCCAAATACTGGGATAAGGGTATCGGTTCAGAGGTCATGAAAGTGCTTTTTGATACCTATTCTGATGCTGACAAATGGACGCTTTCTACAATCGAAGAAGATGAAAGAAACTGTCATTTTTACGAAAAGCTGGGATTCGTTCGCACAGGTACAAGTACTGTCATAAACGAAAGAATGACTATCATCGGTTATGAGAAGAGATGCTGAATAAATATTTCGGCTGTTATTTGTAAGATATGGAATACATCAAAGCTAAGACTATTCTGCAAAAGTGCAAAGATACCTCGTGGTTCGGAAATGATTACAATATGAATCTGTACCGCGGCTGCTGTCACGGCTGCATATATTGCGACAGCCGAAGTGATTGTTATCAAATAGAGGATTTTGACAAGGTTCGTGCCAAAGATAATGCGCTGATGATACTCCGTGATGAACTTCGCAGGAAAGTAAAATCAGGTGTAATAGGTACGGGTTCGATGTCCGACCCATATAACCCTTTTGAACGCGATGAAAGACTCACGGAAAAATCGCTGATGCTTATAGATGCATACGGCTTCGGGATTACGGTGATAACCAAATCTCCGCTGATAACAAGAGATATCCCTCTGTATAAACAGATAGCAGAACATTCACCCGTACTTTGTAAAATGACGATAACCACCGCAGATGACAGGCTTTCGCGGTTAGTTGAACCGCGTGTGGCTGCCTCTTCAGAAAGGTTTGATGCACTAGCCAGGATGTCCGATGCGGGAGTGTTCACCGGTATTACATTGATGCCTGTTCTGCCTTTTATTGAGGATACCGAGGATAACATAAGGACGATAGTTCGCAGAGCGCATGAATGTGGAGTGCGGTGCATATATCCTGCTTTCGGAATGACGCTTCGCTCAGGCAACAGGGAGTATTTTTACCAAAAGCTTGACGAGAGCTTCACAGGGTTGAAAGATCAATATATCAGAAGATACGGCAACAGATATGAATGCCCGTCACCGAATGCTAAAAAACTTTGGCAGGTGTTCACAGAAGAATGCGTAAGGTACGGCATACTTTATGAGATGAAAGCAATTATTAACGCATATAAAGCAGGGTATGAAGACGGTCAGCTTAGCTTTTTTTGACTGACTATACCCACTGAAAGGTTGTGATAAAAATGATATCTACCGCAGATGTCATTGTTTATGTGAAAGAGAGGGCAGTCTGATGTTCAGAGAAATGCTGAGAAAGAAACAAGCTCTTACAGACGAAGAGTGTATAGCGGTGTTAAAGACTGAAAAAAGGGGAGTTCTTTCTGTTCTTGGTGACGATGACTACCCGTATGGTATGCCCATAAATCATTTTTATCATGAAGAGGATGGACATATTTATTTTCACGGTGCTAAGTTTGGTCACAGGGTCGATGCAGTGAAGCGCCACGAAAAGGTCAGCTACTGTGTTTTTGATGAGGGCTATCGCAAAGAAGGCGAATGGGCTCTGAACATAAAAAGCGTTATTGTTTTCGGCAGACTTGTTCCCGTGGAAGACGAAGCTAAGATGATAGACATCTGCAGAAAACTCAGTCATAAATTCACAGATGACAAAAGCTACATTGAAAATGAGATAAAGAAGGCGGGTTTTCGTACATTGATGTACGAGCTTATTCCTGAATATATGACTGGCAAACTGGTAAATGAGGCATAATTCGATAATAAATAACACAAGTAAAATAATGAATATAAAATATTTTCAAATGGAGGAAAACTAAAATGACTTGTTTTGAAGAACTCAAAAGAAGAGGACTCATCGCTCAGATGACAGATGAAAAGGAACTGGAAGAACTTATCAACAATGGTAAGGCTACTTTCTATATCGGTTTTGACCCCACAGCTGACAGCCTTCACGTTGGTCACTTCATGGCACTGTGCCTGATGAAGAGACTCCAGATGGCAGGCAACAAGCCTATTGCACTGGTAGGCGGTGGTACCGGTATGATCGGTGACCCTTCAGGTAAGACTGATATGCGTAAGATGCTTACTCCTGAGACTATCCAGCACAACTGTGAATGTTTCAAGAAGCAGATGAGCAAATTCATCGATTTCTCTGATGGTAAAGCACTGATGGTAAACAACGGCGACTGGCTGCTGAACCTCAATTATGTTGATGTTCTCCGTGAGGTAGGCGCTTGCTTCTCTGTAAACAAGATGCTGACATTTGAGTGCTATAAGCAGAGAATGGAGAGAGGTCTGACATTCCTGGAATTCAACTACATGATCATGCAGTCTTACGACTTCTACAGACTGTTCCAAGATTACGGCTGTAATATGCAGTTCGGCGGCGATGACCAGTGGGCAAATATGCTGGGCGGTACCGAAC
>ODAI012795455.1_pt1 | contig 12918 bp, 1 predicted proteins | sample 1539321 | NCBI WGS metagenome assembly ODAI01 (sample SAMN02144231, study PRJEB22623) | gut metagenome | biome: sheep rumen | host: Ovis aries | place: New Zealand | reverse complement strand
TATTTTATTTCTTTTCTTGTTAAGGTATCATATTTTGGTACATTTTCAAAAGAAATCTGCCAATTATCATTTTGTGTTATGTCTTTTTCGTCTAAAAAAGTTAATTGATTATTATCATTTAAAGAATTTAGCTGAACAGTTACCTTGTTTGGTCTTGAATTTGAAATTTCTATATTTCCATTTTGATGTGTGCTAAAATCTCCCATCCATATTTTGTTTACAGTAATTGTTTTTGTAAAATCAACTATTGTATCATATGTAGTTGTTTTTTCTTCTTCATAACCATTATCTAATTGTAAAATACCTTTAACAGCATTTGTAATATTTGTTTTTGTTACATCAATATCTTTGTATACCAATGAAATATTTTTTGTTATTTCTTGTTCTCCTGTATAATTATTTGTCCATGTAATAGTTCTATTTGTTTTATTATAGTTTCCACCATCTAAACTAAATTCTTTTGTTTCATCTATCTCATATGGCAGAGTATCTACAATTGTTATTGTTGCACCATTTGTATAATTTGAATCTATTTCCACAGTATATTTTAAAGAATACTCTATTTTATCATCTAATGAAGTAATTTTATTTGTACCGTCTTTTTTAATTGAAGACTCTTTAATTATAGAAGTATTAGTTATATTGTATCCATCTGTTACTTGAATATATTTTTTTAAATCCCCATTTTGAATTTCTTGTTCACTCAATGTATAAGTTATTTCATCTCCATTTGAACTGTATTTTGGAAGATTATTAAATATATATGTCCATATATTTGGGTTTGTTGGTGATTTATTTGCACTTGTTAAAGTATGTCTATATGTATTTCCATTTCCTGAAAGAACTAACTCTATACTTGAAATTCTATCTTTATTATTGTCATTCCATGTTTTAGTTACTGGTATTTGAATCTTTTCATCTGGTACTGTAAATGTATTATTTATTTCAAAACCGTCTGTCTTATTTCCACTGATTTGTACATCACTATAGAAATATAGGTCATTTTGAGCAATTTCTTGTTCTTTTACAGTATAATTAATTTCATTTCCTTGATTATCATATTTAGCCAAATTACTAAATGTAACCTCCCATTGATTTGAATCATTTGCAACATCTGTCATTATTTCATTTGTACCATTCATAAGTTTAATAGTTACACCATTTGGTCTTTTATTGTAATTATTATTATTATCATGCCATATTTTTTTTGCTTTAATTGTTATTTGTTCGCTTGGTATTGTAAATGTATTTGTAATTGTACAATTGTTGCTTGTAATATCAGATATCTGTTTTGTATAGAACTTCAAATCATCTTGTGAAATTTCTTCTTCGGAAACAATATAGGTTATTTCATTTCCTTTAGAGTCATATTTTGCTAAATCTTCAAATGTATGTGTAGATTCATTATTTTGAACATTTAATTCATATTCTTCAACTCTATCTATACCTTGTCCATCTGTTTTTGGTTTTGATAAAACAATTTTTACTTTACTTGGCCTTTTATTATTCTGATTATTATTATCATCCCATACTTTATTTACACTTATATTAATCTTTTCATCTGGAACATCAAATGAATTCGTAATATTGATTTCATATGTTGAATCATTTATTTCTTCTAGATTTCCTATTGATGTATTATATAGGTGTAAATCATTTTCATTTACTTCTTTTTCTTCTACAAAATATGTTATTTTATTACCTTTTTCATCATATTTTCGTAAATTTCTAAAAGTGTATGAATTTTCAGTTGAAACATCTAGTATATATTGAGACAATTTTGTACTATTTTCGCTATTTTGTCTATATAGCTCAATCTTAATTTTTTCTGGTCTTTTTCCATTCTCATCATTATTATCTTGCCATATTTTTTTGACAACTAAGCTTGTTAAGTTCTCAGGCTCTTGATAAGTATTGGTTATTGTATATGTATCATTATTAGTTGTAGTTGCTGAAGTATATACTATAGCTGCATTATCTGTTAAGTTTTCTTCAATGCTATATACAATCTCTCTTCCTAAATTATCATATTTTTCTAAATTCTGCCATGTATAAGTCCAATTTGGTTCACTTAATTGTACTTGATTTTGTATAGAATCAGGTATTTCATAATCTTGTGCCTTAAGTGTTACATTTATTGAATTTGGCCTTATTCCTAGCTCATTATTATTGTCATTCCAAACCTTATTTACTGTTATATTTCTATAGAATCTATAACTTGTATCTATTGAACTTTGTACTATATCTGTAGATGTATTTGATTCTAACAATATTGTATTTCCTTGAGCAATGTTTGTCATCTTATGTTTACTATAATCTATATTTTTAAATACAACACTAATAGATTTTGAAAGTGTTAAATTTCCCGAATTAGAGTTTGTATATGTATCTAAATTTCTTAGTTCTCTCCAGGTTATAGTTTTATTTGTATCATTATATTCTCCACCATTTAAACTAGATTTTGAAACATCAATTCTATATGGCAATTGATCTACTATCTGTACTGTTGCATTTCCAATATAGTCTTGAATCTGAGCATTATATGTAATATTATAATTTACCTTTTCATCTTCTTGACTAATACTTTCTGTACCTGTTTTTGTAATACTACTTGTATGTATTGGAGTCTCCATTATATAATAATATATAACCTCTTGAATATCAGCTGTATATAAACCATTTTTGTTGTCTGGCTCATAATTGTCTAATGCATTTTTACCTTCTGGTATAGAATCTCCATATACATCTTTATTTGTTGCAATTTTATAGTTAGAAGCTATTTGGTTTTCTGCATTTGTAGTTGTATATGAATCACCTACTTTTGCAATTGAATTTTCAGGCATAACTTCATCTTCTACAACTCCCTCATTATTATTTGGTACTTTATTTTCAGTTCCAACAATATAATGATGTACAATGATTCCTGTTGAATCTTTTACCCTGTAATAATACACTACCTCTGTATCTGATAAGATTGTACCCTTAGCATTTTCTGGAGTAGATACTAATTCATATTTATTATAGTCAATTTGATCTGACTGTGTTGTCGTATATTGCTGATTTTTAATATATCCATCCGTAAATTGGTCTGCAACTATTCCTCCTGTTTTACTTGGTACATTTTGGCTAGTGCCTTCTAGTAAATGTTTTTCAGTTAATGTATAAGTTTTCTCTTTGTAATAATAATTGATATCTTCATTTGTTTGCTCATATGTTCCACTTGAATTTTGTGGAATATAGTAGTCATTGTAAAACTCTTCCCATGTATCATATCCAATTTCTTGGATAGAATTTTTTCCATATATAGTAAGTATTTCGCTTTGTGTTTTATCTCCATAGTAATCCTGATTCCTTACTATTTCATATTCAATATCAAAATTAGGGTTTGTAGAATAGTTCTTTCCAATTTCACCTTCCATTGATTGTGAATCTGAAACTTTTGTATCAGTTATACCTGATTCAGAAGTCCACAAATAGTGATTTACATTTATTATAGGTTTTTTTGTATTTTCAATAGTAATTTCTTGCTCACCAGTAGCACTATAAGTAAATTCAATTGGAGTTGATTTTAAAGAATATCCATTAGGCGCCTTCGTTTCTGTAATTATGTAATTTCCTTCTATAAGTGATGCTTCCATTTGTCCATCTTCATTTGTTATACCAGTTATAGATTTATCATCTTCATTTACTAGTTTTATGCTATTTATAAATAATGCATCTTCTCCCACAGAATTTTCTTCATCTTTAGAATAAACAATACTTAAAATGAATGTTCTACTTCCTTCACAGGAAATTGTATCAGACTTATATGTTTTGTTTTCAACCTCTCCTGAAATATTCATAAATTCTATCAAATTTGTTCCATCACCATGTGAATTAGTTGGTCCACCAGTTTTATTAATAGTTGCATATCCTATGTCTTTTCCTTGTTCACTTGAAATTCTAGCATTAATTTCTAAATGATAATTTCCACTTTTTTGAATTACAACTGGTATAAAAGAAAGTGCGAATGTATTATCCATCCCTATATTATCTGAAATATATTGGTTTGTTTGATCAGAATATGGGAAATAATACATATTTGCTCTTTGTATAGTATTTGTCAAATCCGTCTTTGGTGGTTCTATTTTAAATTCTGCACCTGATAGGGGTTGTCTTGTAGCTTCATCAATTTTATTAATTTGGAATACTTTTTCATTTCTTTCAAATTTTACAACAATTCTTTTGTCTTCTTGCATTTGGTTAAATTGTGGTAGAGTATATGTTCCATCTACTGATGTTTTAAATTGTTGTGATTCTCCATTAATTGTTAAGCCTATAATTTTAAATCCATCATCTGGTATAATTTTAATTTGTTTGGTACTATCTTCTTTATAATTTACTGTTTCATATGGCATCTGATTTTCACCAGATATTGTTCCTCCTTTAACACCATTTATTTCTTCTACTTCAGTTGTTATTTTAAATTTTTTAAATTCATTTTTTATTTTAACTTCTTGTACAATTCTTGCAGATGTTATTGGCATTTTTAAAGTTGGGATGTCTCCTTCTTTATATACCCAAACATTATCAACATTTAAAGTGTCATAGAAATCATGTGAAATAAGCTCTTCATGGGTTTTTCTTGTTCCTACAGTATCATTAAAATCTTTTAATCTTTCTATAGTAGTATTTAAATAATATATATTTGTGTTATTTGAGTTTGCACCACCTAAAGAATGAACAGATGTATATGTGTTTTCAGTTCCATTATAATATAGAGTTCCTGTATTAATTGAGTTCTTCATTGTTCCTGGTGTATAAGTACTATCTTGTACTGATACTAGTCCACCTACAAATGATGGATCAGAAAATGTTATATCTCCAGTATTTATAATATTTTGCAATTCTCCTCCAAAGTTTGCTATTCCTGAAATGTGATTTTTTCCAAAAATATTACCAGAATTATAGCTTTTTTCTATTTTAAAAGCTGCTGAACCTCTTCCTACAAGTCCACCTAAATATGAACCATTAATTGTTAGTATCTCACCATTATTGCCACAATATGACATTCCTTGACTCTGGTTTATTGTTCCTACAATTCCACCTACATTTGAAATTGTAATTGATTCTAAGCTAGTATCGTTTTGAGAAATATTTCCATAATTATAACAATCATTGAAAGATGCATTATAATAGACATATCCTTCAATTCCACCTATATTTGATGCTGTATTATTGTTACCTTGAATAATATTAATATTTCCATAATTACAACTTGATGATACATTTATACTTCCACTAGTATAACCAATTATACCTCCAGTATTACCAGATCCAGAAATTTCTCCCTCATTATAACAGTTTATCATTTCCCATTCGCCTAAAGTCATTGATGATACAGTTGAAGCGCGACCTAAGATACCTCCAATATAAGTTGTACCACTAATATTACCTGAATTCGAACAGTTGATAATTGAATTTATAACGTCATCTAAATTTCCTAAAATTCCTCCTACATATGAATTTCCATTGACATTTACATTGCTTTTACAATTTACTATATTATAATGACCATCCTTATAATATCCTATAATTCCTCCAACAAAGCTTCCAGTAGAAGAAATGTCTCCAGAAACACTAATATTTTTAACTTCTCCACTATTAATATATCCAAAAAGTCCAACATAACTTGAATTGCTATTAATATAAATATTATTTATTTCATAATTTTGTCCATCAAATGCTCCTTTAAAAGGTTTAATACTGTTACCTATTGGTAAAAAGCCTTTACCTTTACTTAACTCTTGGAATATTGTTTCAGTTGTTCCATCTTCATTATAATCTCCATATATGGTTGTATTATTTGGATCTCTATATGAACCTTCATTCTTAAAATCAAGAGTTTTTGTTAATATTACTTTTGTACTACTATAATTATTTCCATTTTTTACATTGTTAGATAAATCTAGTAAATCTTCTATATAGTTTATTTCAAATACTTCCGAAGTTTGTTTTTCCATTTCTGCTTTAGGTTCATTTGAAGATATCTTGAAAATTCTATCTGTTTTTGCCTTATTATATCCTTCAGGTGACTCTATTTCTACTGCTTTATATAATCCATTTCTTAGTGGAATTGATATTTCTCCATTTGAATCAGTTTTTATTTCATATTTATTATCATTGTTTAATTCTCCAATATAATTACCATTAACATCTTTTGCAAAATCAATATCATTACCATTATTATCGATTTCATAAATTACAAATTTTGCATCTTGTAACTTATCTCCAGTATTTTCGTCTTCTTTTATTAATTTAAATAGAGGTTTGTCTTGTATTGTTATCTTAACTAAATTTCCATCTACTTCAGTTTTTGCTATTGAAGTTAAATTTTGTTCATTTTCTAAATTAATTTCTAAATTATCACCATTTTTGCTAACTTTAAATTCAATTTCTTCTGTATTACTTGCATACCCATCTGGAGCTTTTGTTTCTTTAATTGTATAAATACCTGTTATGTTTTTTCCATTAACATATTGATAAAGATTATCTATTAAAACTGTTCCATCATTATTTGTTGTTATTCTTTTTTGTATATTTGTATCTGTACTTTTTAATAAGAATTCAGTATTTGCAATTGTTTTATCTTCATGATTTTCCTCTATTTTCGTTATTTGTAAGCTATATGTTGGTATTTTTTCGTTTTCTAATGCTAAAGTAATTTCCGGAATAGAACCAACCATATTAACATCTACATTTTTAACATTTCCTTGTAATATTTGAGCTGAATATGTTTCATTGTTTTTGTTAATCTTTAACTTAATTGGTTCTAATAGATAATATCCTTTATTGCTTTTTTCAGTAATTGTATATTCTTCATCTATATATAAACCTTTTGTTGATAATTCACCATTATTATCAGTTAAACTTAGTATGTTTTTGTCTTTTCCTTCAATACTGAATTGTACATTTTTTTGTCTTTCATCTGTTTGCATATCGGTTTTTACTATTTTTAATCTTGATCTTACTTCATTTTCTATTTCTAATTTTAACTTATAACTCTCATCGTCATTTTTTATCAATTCAGCATTTCGAATACAATCATATTTATCAGCTAAATTTGAATATGATCCATCATCATTTTTATATACTAAATTTAAATTATCATTTTCATCTGTATATGTATAAAATTTAATTTCTTCTTCATTTAATTTATAATCATCTGTCGTTTTTATTTCTTTGACAGTATAATTTTTTTCAGCTAAAAGTCCAGATGCAATAATATTTCCATTTCCATTTGTTACTTTTATTTTGCTGTTATTTAATCCTTCTTCTGTAATTGAAAAAGTTACACCTTGAACCTTACTATTTGTACCTTGTTGATATTTTTGTATTTCTAAATCATATTCTTTAGCTATCATTAGTCCAACTTTATTTGCTGCAGTATATGTTGAATATTTACCTCCATCAGTTAATAAAGAAAAATAAATTGCATGTTCACTATATGATACTTCATTATAATCTATGCCTTCTGGTAAAGTTACTTCATAAACAAATGCATAACTTTCTCCATGTTGAATTTTATGTTCTCCAAAATCTATTATATATGATTTAATTTCATTCCAATTTGTTATATCCTCTGCCTTTATCCAATGATTTAATTCATTTGTCAAATCATTAGTAGGTTTTGCTTCTTTTGAATAATATACTTCAACTATATTCTGTAATTCATCTGGCACTCTAATTCCAGCATTTGACATAGATGTTGAAAATGTAGATTCCAAACTTCTATTACCAATAACATATTCATTACCCTCAAACGGTATAACTCCTTGTACAATAACATCCGTAACATCTTGTGTATAATTATTCATTACATTTATTTCTATTTCAGCTGTTCGTTTTTGTTTTTCAACTCTCGCTATTTTTGGAGCAATTGTAATATTATTATTATCATCATAATTTTTGGCTATTTGATTTGTAATTAGTTCATTTGGTGAAATTAATGAAATTTTAGTTCTTTCATTTTCAATATTTTCATCTACATCTGTATCTCCATCAATATCGTAAATATCTTTTAATTTATTAAAATAGTCAATTCCTGTTTCATTAATAGAATATAATTCAATATTTCTAGATACAGTGCTATTTCTTGAATCTGGCGTCATATTACAATCTATATTTATCTTATATGTTGTTTCTATTTCATTTTGTGTTAGTATCTTAAGAAAATAACAATCATCTTCTTCATATAAATCATATCCTAAAACTGATACATCATTATTGTCTACTGTTACAGAATTAATATCTATAAAATTAATTTCTTGTGGGAATTTTATCACAAATATTCCATTTTTCCACTTTTGAATGTTATAGCCTTCGCCTATTGTAGTAATTGTAATAATTTGATTTTCTGTTGTATCTTGTGTAGTTATGCTATTTTTGGAAATATCTATTTTTGATACTGATAAAGGCGCTTCATATGTTGCATGATTAGTTGAAGTAATTACTTCTTCTCCAAAATATCCATTTAGAGTAGTTTTTATATACTTAAAGCTATCAAATTGGTCTTTTGTATAGTTTTCTGTAATAAAACTATCATCTAATTCCTTTATGTTAAATATATTTAGTTCTCTGTTTTTATTGCTAGAACTTGTTTCAACTCTTATATGCCTTATAGGACTTTCATAATAATATGGATTATCTTCAGTATAATTGTTCCAATTATCTTTATTGAAAGTAATTAATAATTCATCTGTTTCATCATTATATATCTTTACCCATCCATTTGTTCCTAACATTTGTTGGGCACCTGTCAAATAAATACCAACATTTGATGTCAAATCTTCCATACTCTCTGTTGAAGTACTGGATTTAACAAAAACATCTGAAACTTGATTTTCATTATTTTTTGTTTCTTTCATTATTGCACATTCATTTTCACCCTGAGGTCCTCTTGAAAATGTCCACTTTACAACATAATAGTCTTTTTGTTGATCTCCAACCATATTATTATATAGTTGAAGCGGTTTTTCTTTTGAAACAATATATCTATTATATGGTATTACTGAATACTTACCAATTTTTACATCAAAATCATATATATTTCCTTCAGTTTTTTTCCATCTTACCATAACTGCTGTTTCCGCAGTATTTGATATAAATGGATTTTGAAATTGGCTATTAGTATTATTATATCCCTCATAGAATGTTTTTAAAGGAATTGTTAAATCTATAACATCATTGTCCATATTTTCATAAGCATCTCTTGGATATTCTATACTAAATCCATAAATATTTTCTTTTCCATTTGTGGTTGCCATTTTCGTAACAATTCCATCTTCATTAACTATAGCTTGTTTTTTAGCAGTAAAGTGTCCTGTGTTTTTATCATAATTATATTCAACATCATTTGTTGTTATTTTGAAAGATAGAGGTTTAAATCCATTAAGCTCAGGAACTGTTCCTTCAATATTAGAAGATTTTAAAATCAATTCCTCCATATTTTCTCTTGTTGTTATTTCAAAATCTAATTTTAAATTATTTCCTTTCAATAATCTATCAAAATTATCAACTTCATTTTCTATATAATCTGTATATATATTGGCTTTGGCTGTTCCATACCAATCTACTACAAATGGAATTGTTTTGTTAATTTGCGTTTCTTCTCCATTATCTGCAACATGTGTTCCACTAAGTGTAACACTATTTATTTTGCTATAATTATTTATATCATTTCCAATATTAGCATTTACTATCCCTGTAATTAATTTTTGATTTCCATTTTGAATTTCTTTAAGAGAAATAGATTTTGTGTCATCTGATATGTAGTTTTCAGCAATTATTTGATCTTTAACAAGAGTTGTAGATAAATTAAAATTACTAGAGTTTATTGTAATTACACCATCTTTAAAATATCCATTGTTTATAACTTTAAGATCCATATATAATGTATCTTTATTATGAATTTTATTACATGTACCTCTAATAGAATCTGCGTTATTATCCCCATCTAAGTCTTTCAAAAAAAATGCATCAAAAAGGACAAAATCAGAATCTGTTTTTTCATCTCCTGGCTTAACAGTATCATATTCTTTTGCTCTTGCAATTTCAGGTGTTATTTCAAATCTGTTCTTTTGGTTTATTTTATTATTTAAAAATATAATTAAAAAACACATAATTAATACAAAAAAAACAGGTAATAATCTATTTATATACACTGTTTTTTTAGTTCTTTTATTATTCTTAAATTTACTTGTTTTCATCCCAATTTTCTCCTTCGCATTTAAAATTTATCTCATTTATTAAATTAGTTTCTATCAAAATTATTTAATCATATTGGTCAAATTTTGTCAATAAAATTTTTTTCCAATTGTATTTTCTGTATTTATGTAAAAAAACTCTACAAATCAACTTGATTGTAAAGCTTTTTTATAATTTAAAGATTATGGTAAGACTGAAGCTTTTAAGCTTTTTTCTCCATTTAAAACTCCATCTTTATATTTTAAAATACTAATCTTTGTTCCTTCATATGTAGGTACTTTTATTATAATTTCCATGGTGCCATCTTCGTCAATATCAATATATTCTACATCTTTAATTGATATAAATACTTTATTATTTTCAGATTTTATGTTACCCCAAAAACCATTTTCTAATGATACTAGATCTGATATCTTTTTATAGTTACTATCAAAAAGCATTATTCCAGAAGATGCTTTCATATCTCCGCCATCATAATCATCATTTGAAGCATTATATGTATAACAAACTATATACTCTTTTTTGCTATCTCCATCTAAATCAATTTCATTAATATCAACAGATGTATAATCAGCCATATCTATTAATTCTTTAGGTAATTCTTTTATAGTTTTAAATTCTCTAGGTATTGCATTATACTTTTTTGTCATTGCAATTTTCTTAACATTGGATACAACTGAATATCCTTCAAATGTTTCATTTCCAAAAATTCCTTTAGTTTCACTTATGTATTTACCATTTTCATAATTATAATAGTTTGTATTATATTTATTCTTATTGTCATTTGTTATTTTCATATTAGATACATCTTGAACACCTACATTAGTAGAAATCTCCATTCCATTATATAAAACTATGTTTTTGGTATTATAATTACTTTCTGTTTTTTCAGAATTTTCTGATATACTATTAGAATTTGTTTTTAAATTAGTATTGTTTTTATCATCATCTTCTAATAATAATCTATCTCTATCTGTAATTCTTTCATCTTTTCCAGAAATTTTATACTTGATTAAAAAGAATATATTATCATATCCATATTTGGAAGCATATACATTTGCTCCGCAAACTCCAATTATTATTACAGCTACTATAATTAGTATTACTACTGTTTTGAATTTAATTTTTAATGGTTTCTTTTCTTCCATTTTCTTTTCCTCCAAATTAATTTAAACTAAAAAGTTTATTTTTCAAAATGAATCCAGTTAGGCGTAGATTTAACTTTATCTCCACCTTTTACAACAATGTCTCCCTCAGCAGTTTTTGAAATTGAATTTACATTTTTTGCTATTAATTCTTTAGATGCTATATTATTTCTATCCCCTGCATCAGTTAATATAGTTAAATACACTTCTTTATTAGAGTTTAATTCAACTATGTTTAATGAACTACCTGCAAATCCACTAGGAGATAATTGCGTAATTATATTGTTTTGTGAATTTAAAAATCTATTTAAATTATTTTCATTTAAATCAGTTGCTACAAGTTGTAAATTATAATTTCTTTCAAATTCATCTATTTCTAAATATTCATATTCATCTTGTCCTACTTTTCCATGATTTCTGTCCATTACACCAATATCATTGCTTGTAACTTCTATCAATTCATAAGCCCAATCACCCATATGTGCACTTACAGTTGCATAATATTTTTCATTGGTAAATGTTTGTATGTGTTGATAATGTCCTTCAGAAACCTTTTTTATACTTACATTATTATTTTTATATCTGATAACAAAAGTATTTTCGGTTAATATTTTTTCTGCTGTAACAACTAGCACTACAACTGGATTTTGAGTATCTTGTTCTTTTATTACTGCAAATTTGTACTCTTGTTCATCAATTGAATTACTGTTTCCATTTGTTGATTTTATAAGAGTATGTTCCTTTAACCAACTTTTATCAAGTAATTTTTCTTTTATTGATTCTACTGCTTTTTCATATTCTGTTTTTGTATATGTTGATTCATTATTTTCAGTTGTTTTAGAATTTGTATTATTATTGTTTTCAATATTTGTATTATTTGATACAATATTTTCTATATGTGTATCTGCATTATTGTTGGATTCATCATTCTCTTTAATATATTTTATAACTTTAAAAGTAGAATATGTTTTGTCTTCATTTAATTTAAAATAAACTGTTGCATCTTTTATATCCAATTCCTCAAGGTGACTCATATTAAAGGCATCAGGCTCATGAATAAATGTATAATTAAATTTTGTTGTATATATTCCTCCACAGTATGAAATGTCTTTTATATCAATAACTGTATTTGGCTCAAATCCACCTCTACCTTCTGTAACTTCGATATATTCTGTTCCATCTTTGTTTACTATTTTAAAATATTGAGCATTTTTTAGAGGATTACCTAATCTATCATATCCAGTTGCATCTAACATTTTATTTACTTCATCTAATTTGTTAACTTCTAATCCTTCTTTTTGAGCCAACAAAGAATTTGCAAATAATATTCTTTCATCATCTGAATCCTTATATGGTTCAAGTGAAGTAATATAGCCTAAAAATTGTTTCAACTCAATTTCCGAAATTTTTTCAATTGCTTCTTTTTCTCCTTCAATTGTTACTTCTCTAGTCTCTAAATTAATATTAATTCTTGTTAATTTTTCATTTTTTGAATTAAATATTTCAAGATTTAATACTTTATCTTCAT
>ODAI010239932.1_pt1 | contig 12919 bp, 8 predicted proteins | sample 1539321 | NCBI WGS metagenome assembly ODAI01 (sample SAMN02144231, study PRJEB22623) | gut metagenome | biome: sheep rumen | host: Ovis aries | place: New Zealand | reverse complement strand
GGTTGATGCAAGACTTGTAGCTTCCGTTCTTTTTGTCATATTTTTCGACCAGGAACCAGCCGCACTTCGGACAATATTGATTTTCGAGAGGCTTGAAGTGAGAGATGAAGTCGCACTTCGGATAGTTCGTGCAGCCATAGAATTCCTTGCCCCTGCCCTTTGTTTTTCGTGCGACGATTTCACCGTCACAGCCGTCTTTCGGACATTTTGCGAGAGGAATTGACTTGGTGTTGTGGCACTCCGGGAAGCCAGAGCAAGCAAGGAAATAGCCGAAGCGACCGAGTTTTTTGACCATAGGCTTGCCACACTTGTCGCAGACCTTTTCGGTAGGCTCGTCAAGGAAGCCTTTTACGCTGTCAACGCTTGTCTCAACCTCATCGCATCGTTTTTTGAACGGCCCGTAGAAGTCGCGGATCATATTGTTCCATACGATTTTATCCTGCTCGACATCATCAAGAGTGTTCTCAACTTCGGCGGTGAAATGCTCGTTGATTACATCTGGGAAAGCTTCGACCAGGATTTTGCAAATCATCTTGCCCAAAATTGTAGGCATGAGCTGCTTGTTATTGCGTGTGACATAGTAGCGGTCAAGAAGAACTGAGATAATCGGCGCGTAAGTTGAAGGGCGGCCGATTCCCTTTTCTTCGAGAGTGCGGACGATTGAAGCGTCTGAATAGCGGGCGGGACCTTGAGTAAAGTGCTGCTCCGGGTAAAACGAATGGCTTGACTCCAAAACCTCGTCTTTTTTGAGGCTCGGAAGATTGCCTGTGACTTCTTCTTTTGCAGAAAGAAGCTTGATTACTGAATAAAATCCCTTTTCAACAAGCTTACTTGCAGAAACGCGGAAAAGAGCGTCACCAGCCAGAATTTCGACAGAAGTGGTGGCTGTCTTTGCATTTGTCATCTGGCAGGAAACAAAACGCTCCCAGACAATCGTGTACAAGCGGAGCTGGTCTCTAGTGAGATAATCTTTTACATATTCTGGAGTGTATTTTGAGTAAGTCGGGCGGATACACTCATGCGCGTCCTGTGCACTTTTGCCTACGGCGTAATGAATCGGCTCTTCCGGGAGATTTGCCGGATATTCCTTTCCAATCCATTCGCGGACTTCATCCAAAGCAGTCTGAGAGATTCGCACGGAGTCAGTTCGCATGTAAGTGATAAGACCGACTCGGTTTGCACCCATCTGAATACCTTCGTAGAGCTGCTGGGCAATCTGCATTGTCTTTCGGGAAGTGAATCCCAAGCGGTTTGCTGCAGCCTGCTGCATTTTTGAAGTTGTGAAAGGAGGCTTTGGCCGGACTGTCTTTTCAGTGACTTTTACATCGCTTACCTTGCACTCAGAATTTTTGATTTCTTCGATGATTTCGTTTACGGCTTTTTCGCTCTTTAACTCAGGATTTTCACCCTTGTATTTTGCAAGCTGTGCCGTGAATTTTGTTTTTCCTTTCTGGAAATCGGCTTCCAAAGTCCAGTATTCTTCAGGGATAAAGTCCTCGACTTCCTTTTCGCGCTCACAAATCAATCTCAAAGCGACAGACTGAACTCGTCCTGCGCTCAAACCGTTCTTTACCTTTTCCCACAAAATCGGGCTGAGATTGTAACCAACCAGGCGGTCAAGAACACGGCGGGCCTTCTGTGCGTTTACCTTGCTCTCGACGATTTCACCAGGATGCTTTACGGCCTCTTTGATTGCGACAGGCGTAATTTCGTTGAAAACGATTCGCTTGATGTCGGCATTTGTCTTATCTTTGAGAGCATTGTTCAAATGCCATGCGATTGCCTCTCCTTCGCGGTCGTTATCGGATGCAAGCAATACATGGTCAGATTTTTTTGCATCTTTCTGAAGTTCTTTAAGAAGTTTTGCCCGGCCACGAACGGTGATATATTCAGGCTGGAAATCGTCCTCGATGTTGACAGCCAGGCGGGATTTAGGCAAATCAATCAAATGTCCCATTGAGGCTTTTACCGTGTAACCAGGCCCCAGATATTTTTCGATAGTTGTTGCTTTTGCAGGAGACTCCACGATAACAAGTGTAGATTCTTTTGGTGATTTTGCTGATTTTTCTTTAGCCTTCGCCATAATTCAAAACTTCCTTTCCTTCTATTTTGAACTTTTTGTCAATTTTCTTCTATTATAAATATGAAATTTGATTTATTGCAATAGGCTTGAAAATATTTTTTCGGGCGCAACCGCTGCAAGCAGCGGTCGGGTGTTTCGCCCTTCGCTACCGCTCATTGCCGTCCGCTTTGCTTCCGGCAACTTCGGGGCTACATACCCTTGCGCTTGGCAGTCTGTTCATTCTCCGTACAACTCTCTTTTAAATTCCTGCCAGCAAGAAATCACTTTTGCTCCGGCCTCAACAAAACTCCGAGGAGAACTGGCTTCACTTGCCCCAACTTTTCCCGGAACTTCGCGCACAAAACATTCCTGATGAAAGAAAACTTCGCGGTTATAGCCCAGAGCCAAATCCGCCGTAATCATTGCCCCGCTTCCGCTCTGAGCCTGAACGACAAGAGTTGCAGGAGAAAGAGCCGCCACAATCCTGTTGCGCTGAACATATCTGAACTGAACAGAAGGAGTACCCGGTAAATATTCTGAAATTATAAGTCCGTCCTTCTCCAAGATTTTTGCGGCAAGACGAGTATGCGAGTGCGGCGTGATAATGTCGATACCGCTCGGAAGAACTGCACAGGTCGCAGGATTTTGAGAAAGGAGCGCGCCTTTGTGAGAAGCGGCATCAATTCCAAAGGCAAGCCCGCTAATCACACAAAATCCGTCATCACAAGCCGCCTTTGAAAAATCCGAAGCGGCTTTTAAGGCCTCTGGAAAAGCACGGCGGGTTCCGACCACAGAAACGCAACGCCTTTTTAAGATTTCAAGATTTCCGCGGTAAAAAAGCATGAACGGCGGGTCTTTCATCTCCCGGAGCATTGCCGGAAAATCAGAATCGAGGCAGCAAGTTGATTTTATCCCCTGCACTTCCATGATTCTCTGCGAAAGCCGGACTTTTTTTAATGCTTCCGAAGGATTCCACTTTGCCCGCGGAAAAACTCTCTTTACTACAAGAGAAATGCTCGTAATTGTAAGCGAAAGCAAACGAGCCGCAAAATCTTCTTCACTTTCAAAAGTTTTTCCTTCATCATCAGTCAGGAGAAATTTATGGAATAAAATTTTTTCACGGAGAGTCAAAAAAGACGCGTCCGAGGAAATCAAACGCGCCAAAAGCTCAATCTTATGGGAGGCTTGAGTTTTTTCAGTTATTTCCATAATAGGAAAGATAATTATTTTGAGTAAGAAGCGTCAAGAACAATTTTTTTGTTTGAGAGAGCTTCCTGCTTTTTCTGCTCAGATTTTGTCTGGCTCGCGATTTTGTCATAAAGACTTGCAGACTTTTCGTAATCACCCTGAATATAATAAGCACGGGCAAGCACGAACATCGCATCAAAATTGCGGGTATCAAATGAAAGCAATTTTTCAAGATGAGGAATTGCCTTTTCGCTCTGGTCAAGCTCAAAAACATAAAGGATTCCAAGTCCGTAGAGCGCACGGCCATATTTTGGTTCAAGCTCAATCGCTCTTAAATATGCGCTTTCCGCAAGCTTAAGGTAATTGTATTTTTCGGTAGTTGTCGAAGCCCCTGTCGCACCATAATCCAGGCTTGCTTTTGCCATGTAACCCGCGCACAATCCTACATAATAGAAAAGATTCTGGTTAGCCGGGTAGATTTGAATCGCTTTTTGGAAATATTGCAACGCATTGCCATACTGTTTGGCATCAAGATAACGAACAGCAAGCATTTTGTACCAGATTCCGACCTGTGAATCAGCAATCTGATTGTCCGCAACACGCTGCTGGTATTTTGCGATTGCTTCCTTTAACTCGGCCTCAGTCGTCGGGGATGACACACCTTCTTCAATTTTCTGCATACGGATGATTGCCTTGTTTGACTTGGTACATCCAAAAAAAGTGAGAGCCGTAATACAAATTACAAGAAATGATTTATGAGCGTTTTTCATTACTCTTGATAATATCACATTCTGCAGAGTTTTCAAATAGCTAGACCTTAATTAAAGATGAAATTTTTCTTCAATGACATGGCAAATAAATTGCATGAATCAATTATTTTTGTTATCATTTACTTTGTTGTAGGTGGGAGGACAACATGAGTTTTGAATACGAAGTAGTGAAGGCTGCGGGGACAGATGCCCCTGCCTTAAACACAGCCAGCCCGACTAAGATTAAGGTCGTCGGATGTGGCGGATGCGGTGGAAATGCCGTAAACACAATGATCGAAAGCGGCGTTGGCGGCGTTGAATTTATCGCCATGAACACAGATTTACAGGCCCTCAGCCAGAATAAAGCACAGTACAAAATCCAGATTGGTCAAAAACTTGCTGGTGGCCTTGGTGCGGGCGGAAAGCCAGAAGTCGGCGAAGAGTCTGCAAAAGAGCAGCAAGAACAAATCAAAGAACTCCTCAAAGATTCTGATATGGTATTTATCACGGCTGGTATGGGCGGCGGAACAGGTACAGGTTCGGCTCCGGTCGTTGCAAAGATTGCGCGTGATTTGGGCGCGCTCACTGTTGCTGTCGTAACAACACCTTTCAAGTTCGAAGGAAAAGTCCGAATGGCTCACGCAGAAGAGGGCGTTCGCAAGCTTCGTGATGAAGTCGATTCTCTTATCGCAATTCCGAATGAGCTTATTCTCAAAGATTCCGAAAAACGTCTTTCAGTACCAATGGCATTCACACTTATCAATGATATTTTGCGCCAGGGCGTTCAGGGAATCTCTGACATCATCACAAAACCTGGTCTCGTAAACCGTGACTTCCGTGATGTTGAGTCTGTAATGAAAGGTCAGGGAGATGCAATCCTTGGAATCGGTATTGGCGAGGGTGATAACCGTGCGGTCGATGCTGCACACAACGCAATCAACAATCGTCTTCTTGTTGACACAAACATTGACGGTGCAAAAAATGTTCTCATCAACATTTGCGGAAACAATGATGTTGGTATCGCAGAATGTAACGAAATCGCTCAGATTATCACAGAGCGCGCAAATCCAGATGCAGTTGTTCTCTGGGGACAGGTTCTCGATGAAGCAATGGAAGACAAAATCAGCGTAACCGTAATCGCAACCGGCTTCAACAAGATTCCAGCCGAAGAAAAAGCTCCCGAAACTCCGCATATCGAAACTCAGTCAGATACGATGTCTTTCGATGAATTTGAAAGAATCAAAGTTCCGAAGCCAAAAATTGAAACAGCAACTCCTGCTCCAGAGCCAAAAAAGAATGATTTTATGGCAGGAATTTTCGGCAACGAACAGATTTATGAAGATGACGGCAAAAATCCGGCCGCACATTCTTCATCACAGCAAACATTCATGCACAAAGAGCCAGCTCCTGAAAAAAAGGATATTCTTTCTGATTTCACACGCGTGTCACCTTCACAACCACACGCTTCATCATCTACCCCGCTTACTCCACCTGCAGGATTCTCAGGCTTGAGTGATATGGAGCAGCCGGCAGTATGGCGACGAAATCTCGAAGGTCTCTCACGCGGAATCTCCATCGGTAAAAAATAAACTGAGGCCGCAATGACAATCGAGAGCCTGCTCCTAAGATTTCATAGCGATATGGTCTCAGTCGAACGCCTTTCAGAAAATTCCGCGGCAACTTACGAAGAATGTGCAAAGATTTTTCTGAACTGGCTTTCATCTGAAGAGATAAAACTTGCGGCCGTAAATCCGCAGGTTCTCCTGTCTTTTTTGATATGGCGTCGCACAGAACTTAAATGCGACGAGCACACGATTGCAAAGGACATTTCCGGCCTGCGAGCCTTAGGCTCATACCTTGTGCGGCAAAAAATGTGGGAAGAAAACCACGCCATGCTTTTGGACAGACCAAAGGCAAGCCGCTCACTTCCAAAAGTCCTGTCCATCGAGCAGGTTGATTCCCTTCTTGATTCAATCGATATCTCCACTCCGCTTGGAATCCGCGACCGCGCGCTTTTCGAGCTGATTTATTCATGCGGTCTTCGTATCAGCGAGGCTGCGACACTTCAAGTCTCAAACCTTCACCTAAAGGAACAGCTTCTCATCGTCCACGGAAAGGGCGACAAAGAAAGAATGGTTCCGTTCGGTCTTTCAGCAAAAGAAAAATTAGAGCAGTATCTTATGGAAGTCAGGCCTGTTCTGGTCGGAAGCAAAGTCGTTTCTGAAGTTTTCGTGAATTACAAGGGCGAGCCGATGAGCAGGAAAGGAATCTGGAAGAATTTCAAGGCACTTGAAGCAAAGGCCGGCGTTCAGGCAAAAGTCCACACTCTCCGCCATTCATTTGCGACACACCTTCTTGCGGGCGGAATGGATTTAAGGAGCGTCCAGGAACTTCTCGGCCACTCAGATTTGGCCACAACTACAATTTACACCCATGTCGATGACAAGCAGCTCCGGGAAGGACACAAAGAATTCTTCCCAGGGCATAATCACGATTAACAGAATTCCTTTAGAATCTTAAGCGAATCCACGGCCTCTTTCACATCATGCACGCGAATCATCGAAGCACCTCTCAAAACAGAAAGGATGTCGGCAGTCAGCGTACCTGAAAGCCTGCCCTGCACATCACGGCCAGTAACCTCGCCGATGCAAGTTTTTCGGGAAAGAGCCATGAGCACAGGATATTTTCCGTCCAAAAACTCACCGCATCGCCTCATAAGCTCAAAATTGTCATTCACATTCTTTCCGAAGCCAATCCCCGGGTCGAGCCAGATTTTTGCGGCTTCAATTCCGGCATTAAGGGCAAAATCCACTCGGGCTTTGAGATATTCGTTCACCTCATCAAAAACATTCTCATAAACAGTGTTTTTCTGCATTGTCGAAGGATTTCCCCTCTTGTGCATCAAAATCACAGGAATTTTAACCTCGGCACAGAACGGAGCAAGGCGCACATCATCTTCAAGGGCAGAAATATCGTTCAGAATGTCAGCCCCGGCCTCAAAAGCAGCCTTCATCACTTCAAATTTACGGGTATCAACAGAAATCGGGATGTCAGAAACTTTTCGCACGCCCTCAATCACAGGAATAACACGGCGAATTTCTTCCTCCGCACTCACATATTCGCTGCCCGGCCGGGTAGACTCGCCACCAATATCAAGCAAATCAGCACCTTCATCAATCAAACGAAGAGCGTCCTCCACCCCACCACGGCTTTTGTCAAAAAAAGAATCAGGAGTCGCATTCACGATTCCCATAACAAACGCAGGTAATTTCGTAGAAACTGCACGATTTTTTAAATTCAAGGTTTTCATAATAGAAAGAGATTATCACAAAAAAGGAGAGAGTTAAACAGCTAAAACCAGCGTTTATTCGCGCTCATCCGCGTCAAAAATCCTCGCCACAATCTTCCGTGCCGAAAGCCCTGCATCATTCAAGACCTCCGTCCTTGTTCCCTGACTAAAGAATTTTTCCGGGAAAGCGAATACCTTCACATCCTTAAAACCGTGCTCGAACAAAAGATTCTCAATATACTCGCCTACGCCGCCGGTTTTAACTCCGTCCTCAATCACGGCGACATCATCATAATCTTTTGCAAGCGAAACAAAATAATTCTCATCGAACGGCTTTACGAACCTAAGAGAATAAATGTCCGTGTTCACGCCCTTCTGAAGAAGATTTCGCGCCGCAACCAAAGTCTCGTCAAAAATGCCACCAGTACAGACCAAAAGCATTTTTTTTGCACGAGATTTTTTTGAATCGAAAGATTTTTCATCAGTTTCCTCAAAATCCACACTCAGATTCGGGGCGAACTCTGAATTTTTAAGAAGCACTCCCCGCCCCTCGCAAACATTCTGCTCAAAAGAAGGAAATTCGCTCGGACAAGAAAGTTTCGGATAGCGGATTGCGACCGGTTTTTTGGCATTCACGGCCCACATAAGGCACAGGCTCAAATCAAGTGCAGTCGCAGGAGAAAGAATAGTCATGTTCGGAACCGGCCGGAGAAGCGCGATGTCAAAAATTCCCTGATGAGTCTCTCCATCCTGCGGAACTGCCCCCGCCCGGTCAAACATGAACACTACATGATGATTTGAAAGAGCCACATCATGGATAATCTGATCGACCGCACGCTGAATGAATGTGGAATAAATCGCCACGATTGGAATCATTCCGCCAGCCGCAAGACCGCCCGCAAATGTAACCGCATGTTCCTCGGCAATTCCGACATCAAAAAAGCGGTCAGGATAGTGCCGCGCAAATGTATCGAGGCCTGTCCCCTTGGACATCGCGGCCGTAATCGCCATGATTTTGTTATTTTTTTCAGCAATGGCCATGAGAGTGTTGTTGAAAGCCTCGGTAAAACTCAATGTATCGAATTTTTCCATCTTTCCGTCTGAAATCTGGAACGGCCCGACACCATGGAAACTCGCAGGATCATTTTCGGCAGGAGAATACCCCTTGCCCTTTTTAGTGAGAATATGAACGATTACAGGCTTTGGCAGGCGGCGCACACGACGAAGATTTTCCTCAAGTTCCTTGATATTGTGACCGTCAAGAGGCCCGACATACTCAAAGCCCAAATCGGCGAAGAAATTCGTGTTCAGGAAAAAGCCTTTTACGGCCCTTTTTAGCCTGTAAATCAGTTTTCCGATGTGATTTTTTGAATTCGGGATTTTATCAACGATTCCGTCCACGAAATACCTGAAATTCTGGTAGCATCCGGTCATCGTAAGCGTACTTAAATAACGCGAAATAGCCCCATTGTTCGGAGAAATCGACATCTGGTTGTCATTAAGAACGATTATGAGATTTTTGGAAAGCTGCCCCGCATGTGCCAGAGCCTCGTAAGCCAGTCCGCCAGTCAAAGCTCCGTCACCAATCACAACGACAACCTTCCGGCTCTTTGGCTTGCGCCCCAAGCTCCGCTGCTCTTCTTCGATTTTATCCCATGCAGTAAGAAGACCAAGTCCCTGTGAAATTGAAGTTGAAGAATGGCCGTTATCAAAATAATCATGAGGGCTTTCATCACGGCGCGTGAAGCCAGAAATGCCGCCGTGCTTTCTGAGAGAAGAAAAATCTTTATAACGCCCCGTCAAAAGTTTGTGAGTGTAGCACTGATGGCTGACATCAAAGATAATCGCATCCTCCGGGCTTTCAAAAACTCGGTGAAGAGCAACAGTAAGCTCCACAACCCCCAGATTACTTGCAAGATGCCCGCCATTTTTAGCAACGGTCTCGATTATCCGCTTTCTTATTTCCTCACACAGTTTCGGCAAATTCTTTTCCGAAACTTTTTTTAAATCAGACGGAGAGGTAATTTTTGAAAGAATCGTAATCGCTCTCCATAAAAAAAAGACCGCGAAAAGTACAGGACTTTGGCGGTCTCTCTTGACAAAGAATGAATAGCCCTCAAGCTGCTGAAAGCATAAACGCTGTCAAACTATTACTTACTCTTATGTCGGTTTCTTCTAAGCATCTTCTTTCGCTTATGAGTCGCAATCTTCTGACGCTTTCGTTTTTTTCCACAAGGCACGATGGCACTCCTTAGTCTCGATTTGGTTTATTATCAACAAAAACGGCTCTTTGGTCAAGGGCAGCTTTTATATCCTAATTTATTTGTCTTCAATTCTTCGATACTGAATATCTTCATTGAAGAGCTGTTTTGCTGCGAGAGAAACGACCTTTCCGTCATTTTCCTCGATACGCTCGTCTTTTGTCATGGCAAGCTGATATGCTCGGTGACTTGCCGCAACAGTAGCTTCATAAATATTACCAGTGAATTTGACTGTCTTTTCCAAAGGAAAAATCATTATTACGCTATCCCCTTAAAGTGATTCTAATATTTTATAAGAAGATAGCGATTATGTCAACAACATTTGAAAGACAAACGACACCTTTTGCAAAGGTTTCTTTTTTTTCCACGCCGAAATCACAGATTTCGTCGAGACTCGCTCAAAACCTGTCTCACAGGTTTTGCCCCTTCGGGTCGCTCCCTATCTTCCAAATCATCGACATTCATGTCGTGACAAGTTTTTATTCTAAAAACTTGCAGAGAAAGTATCCTTTTCGCCACCTCCATGTGGCGCTATTTTTTTTCGCCATATCATTCGGTTTGCTTCTATGCTATATTCTATCTTCCCGGCCTCGTACAGCCCGCTGAGATATGAGCGGAGCGTGCTTCCGATAAGGCAGTACTGACTCGTTTTGAGCGTGATTCCGCTTCGGTCGGCAACGGCTTTCAAAAGTTCTTCCATTGTTTTGGGCTTTTTTAGCTCGTCGAGAATCATGTCCTCGGTCTCAAGGATTGCAAGAAGGTTCAGCTCGGCAATTCCTTCGATTTCTGTAACGATGTCACCGTGCCCCGGAATGTAAAAATCAGCGTCTATTTTGGAAATCTTAAAAAGCGATTCCTTTGTTTTAGTCTCGTCCAGAAGATACTGAATCCAGTGTTTTTTGATTGAATTGCGGCCAGAAAGCACATCGCCTGCAAAAAGAACTCTTTTTCCGTCCGTGTCGGTGAATAAAAATCCGGTCTGATCGACATAATGCCCCGGAAGAGAAATCACTTTGAGAGAGATTTTTCCTTCCTTGCACGGAATTTCAATTTCTTCCTCGCCGTCAAAAACACGGCTCACCTTGCAAGCCTCGGCAAGAAGATATTTTGAGCGGATATCATGAATCGGAGTTCCTCCCCAGACAAGCTGAGTCTCAATCTCAGGAAATTCCATAAGATAAGCCTCGCCCTTAGAAGCCCAGACCTCACATCCAGTCTCGCGGACAAGAAAAGAATTTCCGCCGCAGTGGTCGGCATGTGAATGAGTGTTCAGAATCACTTTGAGTTTGTAATCAGAAAAATTCTCGCGTATAAAATCAAGGATCCGCGCCCCGTTAGTCTCATCGTTCCCAGAATCAACGATATAAATGCACTTCTCCCCCGCCTCATTCTCAAAGCGTATAAAACCCAGGTTTGTAGGCATTTTGAGATAAGAAATATGAGATGTAAGATTCACAAGCTGTTCATTTGTAACTGACAATAATTTTTCCTCATCATAGTTTTAAGCGTTAGGGATTGTAGCACCTGCGAAGCAGTACCGCTTGCGGTATGGAGCGCGGTTAGCGCGGAAGTGCGAAAAGCCCGACGGCGTAAGCCGAAACGCCCATCGTTTTCCGTTTTCCACTTTCCACTTACAGGCTCTTCCGAATATCCGTGATTATGAGCTGGGGAGTTTCCACGCCGTTGAAGCAGTTGCGCCCCACCTGATAAAGGACATCCACGCTGTCGCCCTTGTCAAAGTCGCGGTGAAGGCTTTCCGCGCCTCCCCAGAACATCGCAGGCCACTTGGTCTTTCCCAAATCGAAAGTGAGCTTAAGATGCTGCCTCTCGGTCTTTCCGATAACGGCCGCGTCACAAATCCTGAGATTTTTGCTCATAAATGTAAGCTCGCGGTTTTCCTCTCCGTAAGGCTCAAAATCGTCAACAATTGCAAGAAGGTCGGGCTTAAGATAATCGCTCGGAATCTCAGCATCGATATTGATTTGCTCGGCTTCCGAATTTGAAAGCTCGATTTCCGGCGCGAACCTGTCCAGAGCCGCAAGAAATTCCGGGAGACGATCTTTTTTGAAAGTGAATCCCGCCGCATAAGCATGACCACCGTAACTTACGAACAAATCCGCCATCTTGTCGAGCAAAGAAAGAACCTCAAACCCGCGGCAGCTTCGCATTGAGCCGATTGCGTTCTCATCAACAATCGTGATTGCCATGGAAGGAATGTCGTAAATATTGACGAGCTTGCCAGCGATTGTACCAGAGACTCCGCGGTTGATTTTCTGCTCGCCTGAGTCATCGATAATCACGCAGAGCTTTCCGCCGTATTTTTGGATGCTCTCTTTTGCCTGCAACGCCGCAAAATTCCAGCCTTCGTTCCCAAGTGCCTTGCGCTCGTTGTTCATTTCGATGATTTTCTGAGCAATTTCCGTGCGCTTTCCCGCATCTTTTTCCAAAAACAATTCAAGGCCGATTTCTGGCTGACCGAGCCGGCCCGTCGCGTTCAAAGCTGGATTTATGTTCCATGACAAATCGGTGGCGTTAATTCGCTTTCCCAAAAGCCCTTGCATTGAAAGAAGCTCGCGCAAGCCTTCGCGGGCATTTCCTTTGTTCATTGAGGCAATTCCGTGGCGGATAAAAATCCTGTTCTCATTTTTGAGCGGCATGATGTCCGCAAGAGCCGCAAGTGCCACAAGCTGCAAGTCACGCTCGTTCGCCTTTGCATAAGACGGGAACTGTTTTGAAATCTGAGCGTTCACAAAAGTGACAAATATATTGAAGAAACCTTTTATTTCGGTATTCTGGTCCGGATTGTAGCGCGCAAGTTTTGACTTTGACTTGAGCTGAGAAAGGCTCGCCGCTCCCATGGCCGGGAATACTTTTGCAACCTCGCCCCGTAAGTCCATAAAGTTGAACTCTGCCTCGCTCCCGAAAATCTGAGAGAGCAAAGAAGATGTGGACTTTTCATCCCAGACAAAAATCTGCTGGCCGCGCAGAAAATCCACGAGTTTTGTGTCAGAAATTGAAGTGCCCGCCCGCACCGTGATACTAAGGCTTCCTTTTTCGACAAGATTCTGGAGCTTGAGGACTTCAATCGTGCACTCATCGCCATTTGGAGAAGCAGTTGCCGAAAGGAGCGCGACCTCGTTCTTGTAAAGCCCGCTAGCCGCAAAACGCAGAGCCGAAACGACCTTGTAAACGACGGCACAGCCCGAAATATCTTTGAAAGGATAGCCAGAATCCTCACATTTTGGATTTACGATAATGGCAGGCGACGGCAAAACCTCTGGAGGCGTGTGATGGTCAATTACGATTACATCCATGCCCTTTTCGGTGGCATAAGCGATTTCTTCGACATTGGAAATTCCGCAGTCAACGG
>ODAI014803795.1_pt1 | contig 12920 bp, 9 predicted proteins | sample 1539321 | NCBI WGS metagenome assembly ODAI01 (sample SAMN02144231, study PRJEB22623) | gut metagenome | biome: sheep rumen | host: Ovis aries | place: New Zealand | reverse complement strand
TGTCCACTTAGCATAGCTGTGTGGCTGGCTTGGAGCAACGCCATTGCGTGGGGAAGAAGTCATATATACGGCCGTACCTGCGATAGGCCATGAACCTACACCACCACCCATACGGTCACGAATCTCACCACCCGTACCTGTAGCAGCACCATTGAAAGGTTCTACTGTAGTAGGGAAGTTGTGAGTCTCAGCCTTGAGGGAGATGACAGACTCAATATCCTTAATCTCGAAATAATCGGAAGTGGAGTGATCCTTTGGTGCGAACTGCTCGACCTTAGGACCCTGGCTGAATGCCACGTTATCCTTATATGCAGAAAGAATCTTGTTTGGATTCTCCTGAGTTGTCTTCTTAATCATCTGGAAAAGTGAAGACTCCTTTTCCTTACCGTCAATAATGAATGTACCGCCGAAAATCTTGTGGCGGCAATGCTCTGAGTTAATCTGAGCGAAACCGAACACCTCTGAGTCCGTAAGTTTGCGACCAAGCTGTCCTTCTACCTTGTGGAGATACTCAATCTCTTCTGGTGAGAGTGCAAGACCTTCCTTTTCGTTGTACTCCTCAAGGTTCTCGATGTGAACGATAGGTGCAGGCTTGATGTTAACTGTGAAGATGTCCTGATCCAATCCCTTGTACATGCGCTGGAGCATAGGATCGTGCTCCGCATCCTCGCTGTCAACTGGGAAATACTCCTCAATACGCTTAACGCCCGTAAGACTCATGTTCTGAGTAATCTCAACTGCGTTAGTACTCCAAGGAGTAATCATTTCGCGACGTGGACCCACGAAAAAGCCATCAAGATTTTGTACGTCGAGTAAGGTTGCTTCGCCATAGAGCCAGCAAAGCGCATTAACCTCGTCAGCAGAGAGCTTATGCTCAACACTTGTTGCAATTACACTCTGCGAAGGTGTTCTGAAAAAATAAATCATAACTTATGTGGTATGAATTATATGAAAAATAAATTTAGATATCTGGGTGCAAAGGTACTAAATAGTTTTGAGTTATGGAGCACGAATCATGAAATAAAAAAGGTTCAAATAGCAATGGCAAGAGAAACGAACGGAAAAATACGATAAGGTACCCAAAATCGTTACGGAGCATTAACGAACCATTAACGAAGGATTGACATACCCTCAAAACATAGGTGAAAATACGATAAGGGGTACGCTTTCTGATTTTCGACAAGAAACATATAGCTATTATCAATAAAATGAAGTATATTTGCAAACGAAACGTAAATAACAAAACGACAATAAATCATGTTAGATAAAAGTTGCAAGATTTATGTTGCAGGACACAACGGACTTGTTGGTTCTGCTATATGGAATAACCTCAAGGCTCGTGGCTATAACAACCTTGTAGGTCGTAGTCACAAGGAACTTGACCTTACTGACCAGCATGCCGTCAAGACATTCTTCGACGAGGAAAAGCCGGATGCTGTTGTACTTGCTGCTGCCTTCGTGGGTGGTATCATGGCTAACAGCCTCTACCGTGCCGACTTCATGATGATGAACATGAAGATTCAATGTAACGTATTCTCTGAGGCTTACGCTCACGGAGTTAAGAAGTTCCTCTTCCTCGGTTCTACATGCATATATCCAAAGAATGCGCCACAGCCAATGAAGGAGGACTGTCTCCTCACTTCCGAACTAGAATACACCAACGAGGAGTATGCCATTGCCAAGATTGCAGGTCTCAAGATGTGTGAGAGCTACAACCTACAGTATGGTACAAACTATATAGCAGTCATGCCAACAAACCTCTATGGTCCTAATGACAACTTCCACCTTGAGAACAGCCACGTCATGCCAGCCATGATGCGTAAGGTGTATCTCGCAAAGCTTATTCACGAGGGTGACTGGAAGGCAATACGCAAGGACCTCACCATCCGCCCTGTTGGTGCTACCATCCCTGAGAACGGTGAGAAGGTACGCTACGAGGTGAACGGAGAGAGCGACGAGGCAACAATCCTCAAGGTGCTTGCATGGTACGGCATAGAGAACAACAAGGTCACACTTTGGGGTACAGGTACTCCACTCCGCGAGTTCCTCTGGAGCGAGGACATGGCAGATGCCTCTGTACACGTACTCCTCAACGTAGATTTCAAGGACATCATCGGCATAGAGAAGTACTCTTCTGTTCACTACGGTGCAAGTACAGATGGTGCCGTTGACCGTAACCACAGCGCAGGACGCGGAGGAGCAATACCAAGTCTCGGTGAGATTCGTAACTGTCATATCAACGTAGGTACTGGTAAGGAACTCACTATCCGTCAGCTTTCAGAACTTGTCGTTAAGGCTGTAGGCTTCGAGGGCGAGGTTGCCTTCGACTCAAGCAAGCCAGACGGAACTATGCGTAAACTTATCGACGTAAGCAAGCTCCACTCTCTCGGATGGACACACAAGGTGGAAATCGAGGACGGAGTACAGAAGCTCTTCGAGTGGTATAAAGAATCAATTAAATAAAAGCCCCCCCCCCGAAGGGGGCATCCATTCGGATAATGTTTTTTAACTTCTATAAAAAACTATATTTTCTATTTTGACTATAAAAAGTTATCCGTATGGCTGCCCCCTTTGGGGGATAGGGGGCTCCATTGTTATGCATAAATCTATACTTGTAGTTGATGACAACGAGGCAGTACGCGTGTCATTAAAATACCTTCTCAAGAAGATGTTTGAGAAGGTAGTGCTTATAGACAATCCTGATGCCATACAGAAAACCATGGCATCAGAGTCTTTCAGCGTCATACTCCTTGACATGAACTTTGCCCTCGGACTCAACACTGGCAACGAAGGACTGTTCTGGCTGGAGCAAATCAAGCGTCTGCATCCAAAGACGCCTGTTGTACTCTTCACGGCATACGGTGACATAGAACTTGCCGTTAAGGGTCTCAAGAGAGGAGCGTCCGATTTCATCACCAAACCTTGGGACAACGAGAAACTGCTCTACACGCTCAATCATGCCATAGAAGCAAGCAAGGAGGTTGTGCCACTTGCCGAGATGGAGGCACAGCACATACGCTCTGCCGTAGATAAATGCGACGGCAACATGAAACTTGCAGCCGAGATGCTCGGAATAAGTCGTCAGACGCTGTATAATAAAATCAAGGGATAAGACGCCCTTATCCTATCACAAGGTGATGGTTACTAATGCAAAAACAGGTAACAATTTCTAATTCCTCATTAAAATAAAGTGTATCACGAATCATTATACAAGACCGCACTTGAAGCCATACGCAACAACGACTTCTCGTTCCGCATCCCCGAGGAGAAGGCTACCTTCCCAGGCGAGAGGGCTGCAATAATGACCATAAACCGCATGATGGAACTGATGCAGGAACAGAGGCAGAATATAGAGATGGCATCATGGGAGAGGATAACACGCATCCTCACACATGAAATAATGAATTCGCTTGCACCTATAGTATCGCTCAGCGACACCTTCCTCGAAGAAGATGCCATACGCAACTCCGAACTGTACGAAGGAATGAAGGCAATACACGACACATCGGAAGGACTCATTTCCTTTGTGGATAGTTACAGGAAATTCTCTGCCCTGCAGAAGCCTCAACCAGAGAATGTGAACATAAGAGAGTTGCTCGACAACATTAGCAACATAGGTATAATACCAGAAAACGTAAGCTTAGAGACAAAGATTGAGCCAGAGGACATCTGCATAACAGTTGACCCTAATCTCATACGCCAGGTTCTTATCAACATAGTAAAGAATGCCGTGGAGGCCTCTGCCACACGCATCCTCATATATGCCTTCAAGTATGACGATGCCCCTACTCGCATACGAATATGCAATAACGGCCCTCGCATAACAGACGAGGAACAAAGGGAGATATTCGTTCCTTTCTTCACTACCAAGCGTACAGGCAACGGCATAGGTCTCAGCCTCTGCCGACAAATAATAAACATAAGCGGAGGTAGCATCACCCTCCTGCCTACTGGTACAAACGGATGGAACGTAAGTTTCCAGATAACAGCGGCAGAAAATTCAAAATTCAAAATTCAAAATTCAGAATTGGGTGTTCATTAAAACACAAAGAACACAGAGGACTCAGAGAGTTAAAAGTTATAACACTCTCCGAGTCCTCTGTGTTTTGACTTATTAGCCGAAGCTGACGCTTCGGGCACAGTGGCAAACCAACCACGAAAAGCAACCTCAGCAAATAAGGTAACTTTATTCCTCCCCCTTGGGGGAGGTTAGGAGGAGGCTTTCCCTCCCCCACGGGGGAGGTTAGGTGGGGGGCCGTTCCTTCACTTCACCTCAATTATCCTACCGTCAAACAGGTTTATGATTCTATCAGCGTAGGAAGCATCACGCTGATTATGTGTAACCATGACTATGGTTGCACCCCCACTATGGAGGTCAGAAAGAATCTGCATCACCTCTTGTCCATTCTTTGAATCGAGGTTACCCGTTGGCTCATCAGCAAGAATAAGTTTCGGATTGGCTATAATGGCACGTGCAAATGCCACACGTTGCTGTTGTCCTCCAGACAACTCATTAGGATAGTTCTCCGCACGATGACTCACTTCCATCCTGCGGAGAGCCTCCATCACAAGTATCTGACGCTCATTGGCAGGATAGTTAAGAAGCTTGAGAGGTAGTTCCACGTTCTCATAAACCGTCAGTTCGTCAATAAGATTAAAGGCTTGGAAGATGAATCCCAGACGTTTCCTACGGAAGATAGTCATCTGATAGTCTGTCATCTTCTCCGTATCCTCGCCATCAAGGATATATTTACCCTCAGTAGGACGGTCAATAAGACCAAGTATATTGAGGAGAGTAGTCTTTCCTGAACCAGAAGGCCCCATGATTGCAACAAACTCACCTTGCTTCACCTCAAGGCAGATGTCCTGAAGTGAAACAGTCTCCGATGTCTTAGAGTGAAAGACCTTGCGTATATTATCTAACTTAATCATATTATTCCGTTTTTAAGGCATTTGACAAACTTGTCTCTTTTGAAAATAAAGAATGCACCATGACAGATACCACAATTATTACTGTCAGTATGATGGAACTACAGAACACTCTGAGGATAAACATACCTGCATTCTCCAATATTATTGGCAAACTTGTAATATAAATCCTGCTTAATCCAATAAACACACCATCATCACCCATGCATAGTTCATATATAAAATAAGCATAACAAACCAATATGAACAATAAAGTTGAACATAAAAGCAGCTTAACAAAATGTTTGACATTCATCATCATGAGTTCAACATTTGTAGTTCCCAGTACCTTGCGTATGGCAATACTTCGGTGCATATACCTGTTCTGTTGCATAATCAAACAGAACAAAGTGATGAAGATAATGAAAAGACTACTTATCATGAAAAAAACAAACACCAAAGGACGACCAATAACATTAAGATTGTCTAAACCATAAGTCAATAATGCCACCAAAGGAAATAAAGCCATTAAAAATTGCACCACAAGCAATACGTCACGTATTCTCCTACTCCTTCTGTCCATTCCCACCTTTGCCTTCAGCACTCTGTCCATAGGCATGTTTGTAGAATAGAAAGCGGATGACACGCCACACAATGCACCTATGCCCAAGGCTACCAATAAAGTGATAAACACAACCACCATATTATGCTCAATGCTCAAGCTTGTACACATAACGTAGAACAAAAAATGATGCGAATCAACATAGCCCATGATAAACATTGCCAATAGGAATGCCACAAACGACATGACCATATATACGAATATCTGTTTGAACCAGATATAACGCTTAGTAGTTCCTACCACCATACGGATATTGATATTCTTCATCTTTAGTGGAACAGATGCAAGAGCTATGTTCAACTGACAGATGATAGCCATAATGACTATCGTCAGAGCAAGAAAAAGAAATGTAATGGATGTAGAAGAAACGAACCAACCAAAGCTATCATACGCATTAAACTCACCAGACAGAGGATAAATAACAAACTTCAAAGCCTTGTCATAGTTGGTCAAGTACATCTTTGCCTTTTTATGATCTGCGCTAATCACAAAAGAATCAACAGAATGAGTATAATTGATAGGCTCATTTATCAAGACCTCCACAACCTGCTTTTTCATAGGATATTCATTCACATACTTTTCCATCAAGGAATAAGTATTCTGCTGACTTTCCAAGCTACGATTTTCATTCAAATCGAATGTTATCTTGAACATATCATAATCTACATATTTCGCAATATCATCGTCCATACTGAGATATATGCAGTTTTTTATACCGGTATATTCTGGGAAATCCTCATACACGCAGATTACCTTTTCCGAATGATAGTTTAGGTTGTCACACCAACGAATAGTACGTCCAACAGCAGACTTGCCCTCTCCAAACAAGTTTTCCGATACAGAACGAGGAATTATGGCACCACACTTTACAACTGTTGTAACCGTATCATTATATTTCCTTATTTTATTTCCATCCTTATCAAAAATGTAAATGCCATACTCAGGATTGTGGATTTTGAACTTCTCACGAGATGCCACCTTTGTGAAGTTAAGCGAGCCTTCCACTATCGTAGGTTCAAAGATACCCACGTTTTTACCAGACATAAAGCACACATCATTCTTATTAATGTCATATACTCCGTTCTTGCACAAGAAAGACTTTTTAGCTTGGAAAGAGAAAACATAGTTATTAATGTTCAGTTTATTATCCACGATATCCAAGACTATATCCTTTGTCCTCTCAATGTTTCCACTATCATTAGGAAAACAAGACATCACAAGCAGGTTCTTCATTTTCTCACGTGAACTTGACACCTTCAATCCGAATGATGACTGAATCATAAAGAAATAGAACGTGCATAAAGCTACGACAAGCACCATGCACATCAATATCCTTACGACCCAAGTATGAACCTTATTTCTTGTCTGTAAATTCATATCTTTAAGTTTTATGTGACAAAGATACAAACATGAAAGCGATATGAACGTGTATTTTTCACTTTCCGACCCAAAAGACAAAAATAAATTTACTATTGTGTCCATTATTTGGACAACTCCCCATTTACAACATTTGCTTCCAATCAGAATGATGAGAAAACAAAGAGAAGTAGGAAGGAAAACTTCAAAAAGAATTATGATAATACTGATGTTTTATAGTTTTTCCATAAATTTGTAAGGCGAAAAACAAAAAAAGTTGCTTTTTTCGGTAGCGAAAACGAAAGAACGACGATATAGTTATGTACAAAGCCTGAAAAGGATTCATAAATTAGTCAGAACAAAACCAAATAAAGTATAATCAAAACATGGAATTACAAGAGTTTACGGAACAAGTACCGAAGATAAGGAGGCTTATGTTGACAGAAGCTCTCCATTATCTTTCCGACCATGACGATGCAGAGGATGCCGTTCAGGAAGGTCTTCATATTCTGCGCTTGAATACTACTAAATCAATATTTGTTCCTTACGACTGGATGCATATAAAGAAATGCGTAGATTTTGATTATGAATATTGTGACTTAACTAAAGAAGGAGCTTAAACATAACAAAATAAGGGTGTGCCAAAAGTCAATATGACTAATGACACACACTTATTCTTTTCAGAAAGATGAGTCATTATTTCATAATCTCTTGCAAGAATGATAAATATAAGTTACTTTTGCATCTGAAATATTGTTTATAAACAATAACTAAAGAACTTGAAATTTCATAACTACTCAACGAACGGAGTATATTCATACTCATCCCCTCGGGGAGGTTGGGAGGGAGTCATAAACTTAAAAATCATGAAACAAATATTCTTTTCACTTGCAGTCATGTGTGTGGCTGTTTCTGCTTATTCAGCTGACAAGGTTACACTCAAGGTAAGTAATCCTGCTACTGTAGTTCGTTCAAATGAAGTTGTGGAGGTTGATGCCAAGGCTGTAAGACAGAAGCTTGGCACAGATGGTAGTATGATTGTTACTGATGCTGACGGCAACGAGTTGGCAAGTCAGGTGACACATGACGGAAAGCTTATCTTTCAGGCAAGCGTTGCTGCAAAGGGTAAGTCGATATACTACATCAAGGAGGGTACTCCAAAGGAATATAAAAAACAGGCAAAGGGTCGCCTCTTCACAGAGCGAGGAGACGAGTTCGGATGGGAGAATGACCGCGTGGCTTATCGCATATACGGACATGGTGGTGCCGTAGGTTATGACCTTTTCAACAAGAGTACAGATGAACTTATGCTCGACTACTGGTATGCAAGTGAGCAGAACCAGGAGATGCGAAGCGTTAGTAAGCAACTGCATGAGCGTGGCTATCATGACCTTGCCGACCAAGTATATAATGCATATTGCTATCACATCGACCATGGCAAGGGAATGGATTGCTATACAGTAGGTCCTACTCTCGGTGGAGGAGCTAATGCACTCGTAAATGCAGACGGAAGCCTGTGTTTGCCAAAGTGCTACAAGTCATACGAGATACTCGACAATGGTCCTCTACGCTTTACTGTCAAGCTCACATATCCAGAGATAGAGTACAACGGTCAGAAGGTAGTGGAGACACGTGTCATCACTCTTGACGCAGGAAGCCTGTTCAACAAGGTTAGCATCAGTTATACAGGTCTTACGGGAACTCCAAACATTGCATCTGGAGTGGTTATCCACCAGCAGAATCCTGCTGCTTACGTGATAAGCAAGGATAATGGCTATCTTGGTTACGAAGACATTGGAGATGCAAGTGTATATAACAAGAAGTACAAGGATGAGCTTGCTCGTCAGATGGGTAAGATATACGTAGGTACTATATATGCAGACAAGCTTACCGAAGCCAAGTATCAGGAACGCAAGAACGGAATAGCTACAGGACATATCCTTGCCATTGCTCCTTACAAGGCTGGCTACACATATTACTTCGGTACGGCATGGAGCAAGAACCCTAACTGGGGTGTCAATACTCTTGCAGAATGGGAGGCCATACTGTCAAGCAATGCTGCAAAGATTAAGAAACCTGTTAAAGTAAGTTTTTAAGTTTGTGGGTTCTTAAGTTTTTTAGTTTTTACGAAAAATACTGAATTTAAAAAATTTCTCTCACAAACCATAGTGAAGTTAATTGAACAAAAACAATAAAATTTATTTACGCTCGACAATTATTAAGTTGTCGAGCGTATTTTTTTACACTTTCTCATTTATAATAGTTTCTAAAATATAATTTGTATTCTTAAGTTATCATTTCAATAATTTTACAACTCAAAATGACAAATTCATACAAAGAATACGATTGTGCTATTATTTGTTTCGTATTTTCTTGGCGTTTTCAAGTCATTTATTGATATTTGCAAATGATATTTGACTAAAGGCTTTTTCTATTTATAGTTCAACTATAAATAACGACCAATAAATCATGATTGAGTTTTTTAAACTAACCAGTATATCTAACTAATTTAACTAATCTTATGAAGAAAAAATTACTTTTCTTGTTAGCATCGGCAACGATGTGTGCAGGTGCTTCTGCTGCAGAATGGCAACAGCCAATTCCAGAGCATCAGGCAATCAGTTTTGGTGATACGGTTTATCTCTATAACCGTGATGCCAAAGGTTTCTTTGTGGGTGGAAATGCATATAACACTCATGGTTCAATAGGTCCAAAGGGATACAAGTGCATACTTGAAGAGACTGCAGATGGTATCACTATCTCAAACATGGTGGAGGACAAGGATAACCAAATGTTCTATGTCTTCTGCGAGAATCAGGTTCACGAGCCATACGTTGACTTCAACAACAATGGTGACATCTATTGGAACTTCGTAGATCAGGGTGACGGTTCTTACCTCCTGTACAACAATTGTACTACAAATGCTGGTATGCCACTTGGAGTGGATACATCAAAGGACAACCTTACTCTCCTTCTGTTCACAGACCCTGAGTTTAAAGAGGCAAACTACATTAATTGGCAGTTTGTTTCAAAGGAAGCATACGCTAAATATTTTGCGGCAGCCGAAATCTATAGTGCAGCTACTACTCTTGGTGGAAAGATAGATGAGGCAACAAATCTTGGTGTAAACGAAGAAGCTATTAATGCTGCCAAGGCTGTCTATGACAATACTTCTTCCACTCTTGATGAGTTGAATCAAGCAGGTAAGACGCTTCAAGGCTTTATCAACGATTTCAAGGAGCATGCAGCAACTCCTGACGAACCACAGGATTTGACTGATAAGTATATTCCAGATGCTGACTTCGAATTGAATCAGGGTGCTGGTGTATGGCAGCGTACTCATAGTGCACAGAACTATCAGACTTCAGGTACAGCAGGTAAGTTAGGTGATGAGACTGTATTCCTTGAGGCTTGGAACGGTTCAGCATTCTCAGGAAAGCAATACGTTCAGATAACAGACCTTCCAAACGGAGTTTATCAGTTCTTCCTATCTGCTGCCACAAACGGAGGTAACGGAAGCTATATCTACGCTGGAACAGACTCTGTAGAAGTTACTTCTGGCGAGATGACAGAGTACTTCGTATTCACTCGTGTATCTGACGGCAACCTTGAAGTAGGTTTCGACATGCCAAAGGCTATCCAGAACTGGGTAGGTATTGATAATGCCAAACTCCTCTATCTCGGTAACACAGTTCCTTCATACGCTTACTGGGTAGAGAAGAACATCGAAAAGTCAATCAACCCAGAGGAGGAGGATATCTTCGCTCAGACATCTTTGGTTAATACATTCTCAGGACTTAGAAATACTGACTTGTCAAAATTCACTACAGTTGACGAGATTCTTGCCTTCAGCGAACAGTTTGATGCTACATTGGCATCCCTCAAGGCAAATATTGCTGCTTACAAAACATTCTACGATTTGTATGTAGAGATTAATGATCTTCAAACTATCGGATATCAGGGTGATGCAGCAGACGAACTCTACGACTCATATCAGGAAGGTGAGATTTATGAAATATTTGAAAGCAAGAACCTCTCAACAGAGGAAATGCTTGCTAAGTGCGAGGAAATAAGCAAGGCTGTTGAAAACGTTAAGAAAAATTGTCTTGCTCCAGGTATGACATGTACTAACCTTCTCGTTAATCCTAACTTCACAAACCGTGTTGAGGGATGGAATCATGACACAAGCTTGGGTGACCCTGCATGGGGTGGTTTGAGCTCTAACCCTAATGTAGAACGCTGGAACGACAACTTCGACTTCTATCAGGTAGTAAATGGTGTTCCAAATGGTGTTTACGAGCTTACTGTTCAGGCATTCTACCGCCCAACAGGTGACACTAAGACATCATACGATAACTTCAACAGCGAAACAAAGGATGACATCCTTGCTCAGATTTACGTAAACTCTTCAGAAGCACCTATCAAGAACATCGCTGAGCACACTTATACAGAGAATCTTGATAACAACTGTACTCAGGTATCTACAGATCCTGCATTGTACTGTCCAAATGGTATGAACTCTGCTTCAGTTGCATTCTCTAAGGGTGACTATGTAAATAAGGTTAAGGGTGTTGTTGTTGATGGTGTTCTTAAGGTTGGTATAAAGTCACAGGGCTCTATTGAAGGTCGTTGGACACTCTGGGACAACTTCACACTTAAGTATATCGGTAAAGACTTTGAGACAGTACAGAATGCTATTGATGAGTATGAGGATGAATGCAATAAGTATTCTAATGCTGACATGAAGATAACAGCAGCTCTCAGAAAAGAAGTTGATACTAAGTATGCTGCAGCTAAGGGTGCAACAGATGGTGAATCTGCATTCAACGCACTCATCGAATTCGTAAAGACACTTGATGCAGCTAAGGAAAGTGAAGAGGCTTACAATAACCTCTTATCTTACAATGAAAAGGTTGCAAATCTTATTGATGAACCATTGACAGACAACAAAGATGTCTTGGAAACTGCAAATCGTTTCTATCAGGACATCGAAGCAGGAATTAACGATGGTACATTCACTACAGAGGAAGCTATCGCTAAGATTGAGGAAGCAAAAGCAATGTGCGCTAAGCTTCGCGTTCCAAACTATGCTGGTGCTTCAGAGGATAATGCAATACCATTCACTTCTGTAATCGAAAATCCATCATTTGAGGATAAAGATGGTAATGCTTCACTCGACGGATGGTTAAATGAAGGAGATCTCAAGATGCAGACTCAGACAAATACTTCATTCGCTAAGACTGGTAACGTATATTGCGAGAGATGGCATGCATCTGGTAAGATTAACTTACATCAGACAGTAACAGAGCTTCCTAATGGTTACTACAAGCTTACTGTAGATGCATTCTGCGAGGCTGAGGAAGCTGTTATCTTCGCTGGTGACAAGGAGATTCCATTCTCTAACAAGACTAATTCTACAAACCTCACTACAGAGGAGATTGTTGTTAAGGTTGAGGATGGTACACTTGACTTCGGTGTAAGAGTAACTCTTACTGGTAGCACATGGGTATGTGTTGATAACTTCACACTTTCATACATTGGCACAGAGGCTCCTACAACTGGTGTCAAGGCTATCGCAGACGATGCTAACATAGATGCTACATCATCAGAGTTCTTCTCTGTATCTGGTACACGCACTAACGCTCTCCAGAAGGGTATCAACATCGTCAAGATGACTAACGGTACAGTCAAGAAGGTTATCGTTAAGTAATAAGACATTAATTCTTATTATATAATTGTGGTTAATTAGAGCTTCATCCATGAGGATGAAGCTCTTTTTTTATTTGACATTAATAGATAATAAGTGTCATAGTAAAATGAATAAACTATAATTTTGTGTTTTTATTATTACACTATAACTGCTTAATAATACGTTAAAAATAGTATAGTGTACCACTCTTATAGTACACTATGTAAAATATTTTTACACACTTGTGTAAAATATTTTTACAACCATACCTTTTGCGATAAAAAATCCAAGGAGATGATTGAAAACCTCCATATCTTTGCAATGTCAAAAGGAAACAACAACGTT
>ODAI014709845.1_pt1 | contig 12921 bp, 34 predicted proteins | sample 1539321 | NCBI WGS metagenome assembly ODAI01 (sample SAMN02144231, study PRJEB22623) | gut metagenome | biome: sheep rumen | host: Ovis aries | place: New Zealand | reverse complement strand
GGCGTTATATTAAGTTAGCGTAAGGAGGTTATTAAATGAACAGAGGAACGATTATAAGAACGATTTTAGCGGTTGCTTTGGTAATCAATAGCGGAGCAATAGCAAGCGGTATTGCGGATTTCCAAAATCCCACGGTAGATATGATTTATAAAATCCTGTCATTCTGCGCTACTGCGGTAATTCTCTTCGTAAACACCTACTACAACAACGATTACACCGAAGAGGCTTGTGTAGGCACAGGGCTTACAAGGCAGTTAAAAGCAGAGGCTAAAGAGGATTATGATGGCGAAGTATTCTTTGAGGAGGCAGACGATGAAAGTAATAAGGAAGCCTAACAATTATACCATCTACAAGCAGTATGACAGTAGGTGGAGAAATCTTCCATACCCTGTATTTCCGTCAACAATGGCAAGTGGTGGCTGTGGATGTTGTGCGGTTACGCATTGTGCCATAGAACAGGACAAGTATATGGGCTATACGCCAAAGAATGTTCAGCCATATATGAAGCAGTTTGCAGTAAGAGGACACGGCACGCTGTGGAGTGGGATTACCAAAGGGCTTGAGCATTACGGCTTAAAGGATGTAAAGCAGACCGATAGTATTGCCGAGGTATGGAAAGAATTGGCAAAAGGCAACAGGGTAGGCGTGTTCCTTTTCGGGAACAACCACGCACCAGACGGAAGAATATTTACAACAGGCGGTCATTATATTGCGGTATGCGGATACGCCAAAGACAGCAAAGGAAATGATTGGGTATATCTCAAGGATAGCGGTGGAAGAAACAATGAGGGCTGGCTTTGCTACCAAACATCTATTAGAGGCACGCTGAAAAAGATGTGGGTAGCCAAGATAGACCACCAGAGCATTGTGCTTCCAGAAAGAGGCTATTTCAAGTTAGGCGATAAGGCGCAGAGCGTAAGAGTTATCCAGCAGTTCCTTAAAGACCTTAAACTTTACAAAGGCAAGGTTGGCGGTAAGTATTGGAAACTCACCCAGAAGGCTGTTAGAAAGTTCCAGAAGAAGTACGGACTTACAGTAGACGGATTATGGGGCAAAGAATGCACCGCAATGTATGAAAAACTGAAAAAGGACAAGTAAACATCTTTACAGGAAAAACAAAGTAGGATATAATTTAGTGCGAGGAGAGGCAAAACAACCCCCTAAAAAACACAAATGGTTAAAAGAACTCCTTGAACATAAACATACACCCAAATCAAAGACCTCTCCTCACGCATATAAGAGAAATATTATGGAAAACATAGAAATCACATTCAACACAATATTGGAATTATTCGGTGCGCTTGCCGTAATCGGTGGAGGAATAAAGATATTAGTATCATTATTAAACCCATACAAGGAGGTTACGGCTAAATTGAAAAAGCACGATGAGTTATTAACTAAAGACAAAGAAAAGATGCAAGAGATGGATGATGCCCTTGAGCGCATAGAGAATGAGCAGAAAGTACAGGGCAAAGCCATTATGGCACTTATAAACCATATTATTACAGGCAACGATAAGGACAAACTAAAAAAGACATACCAAGATATGGTTAATCACTATATAGAGTTATAGGAGATTTGTAATGGAAGAAAAAATACCTTATATTGCCCACGAAGCCGAGGTGGCACGGCTGGAGAGAACTATCAAAAGGCTAACGCAGATTATCATTATTTGCATAGCCTTGATTTTTGCCACTAATGCTATCTGGCTTTATTATTGGAACGAGTACGAGTATGTTGACGAGGAAACCACGGTAACGCAAGATGGGCTGGGCGTTAACATCATCGGTGCGAATAACGAGGTAGATAATGGGGCAAAGAATTAGAGTGCGCAGAGGCGTGCGCAGAAAGAAAAATGGTAAATCCAGAGGAACGAGAAGAAGAAAAAGAAGATGAAACCTTGGGAATATTTAACAAGGAATGAGTTAGAAACGATGATTGAGCAACGCATTCATCATCAAAGAAATCGGGCAATTATTTCAAGAAGATTGCTTGATGGAATATGCTACGAGCCACTTGCGGAGGAGTTTGATTTGTCTGTTAGACAGGTTAAAAATATAGTCTATAAATGTGAAGATTTACTCTTCCGTAAGTAGGCTTTTCTCCTCCTCTCTTATATAGGAATTGACCGCTTTTAAGGGCGGTCTTTTCCGTTTTTTGGGCTTGCTATTTTTATGCACTCAATGTATAAAACTAAATATTTTTATGTATAATATACATTTTTATGTATAACCCTATAATTTTTAGGGATTTTGCCGAAATCCGTTTTAAGGGCGAAAATCGGCGATTTCAGCGATTTTTTGAGTGCGTTATATTACCATACCTTAAATCTACGAAACTTGAAAACCCTATTGCCCAATAGGGTTTCAGCGATTTTTGCAAACAGATGTTTGAGAATGCGAACATCTGTTTTTTGTATTGTTTTCGCATAGGATTTGTGCATATTTTTTTCATTACATTATTTTTAATGTACAAAAATTGCACGAAAAATGCCACATAATTTGCCCCTATATTTCATCGAAAAATTAGTAGTTTGTTAGTATGCTTTTGGTATGGAAAGTTACATTTTTTACAACCCAAATCCCAAGGGAAAAAGAGCAGTAGATTGCACCATAAGAGCGATAGCAAAAGCCACCGACCAGAGTTGGGATGATGTGTACACGCAGATGTTTTTAAAGGGCTTTGAGATGAAAGATATGCCAGCATCAAATGCGGTCTGGAGTGCGTACTTGATAGAGAACGGATTTACTCGCTTTGCCATTCCGAACACTTGCCCAGCGTGTTACACGGTGAGAGATTTTGCAAGGGATAACCCGACAGGAACTTTTGTGCTTGGAACAGGAAGCCACGCCGTATGCGTGCAAGACGGATGCTATTTTGACACTTGGGATAGCGGTGATGAGATACCTATTTATTATTTTAGGAGGGAGAGTTAAAAATGGCATACCCATATTATCCACAGAATTATATGCAGAATTATCCACAGAGTTATCCACAGGTAGCGCAGACCCCACAGCCCACAAGCGATATGAACTGGGTACAGGGGGAGGCTGGAGCAAAAGGCTACCATATAAGCCCGAATACCACGGTTACATTGTGGGATAGTGAGGCGCAGACCATATATGTTAAATCAGCAAATGCGGTAGGCGTACCCACGATAACAATACTTGATTACCAGATACGCAACCAGAAGCCCCTAAACGAGCCACAGACAGGCTATGCCACGCAAGACGAAGTGGATATGCTCAAGAGGGAGTTAGAGGGCTTAAAAGCGAAAATAGACCGCAGAAAAGGGGATAGAAAAGATGAGTAACCCATTATATCAGCAGTACGGATTTAATCAAAACAACTTGTTGCAAAATCTGCAACAACTGAAAAGCCAAGTGCAAGACCCCAACCAGATGATACAGAATATGTTGAGTAGCGGTAGGGTATCACAGGCTCAATACAATATGGCGGTGCAGAAAGCGCAACAGATACAGCAGATGTTATCACTTGGCGTACGAAAGTGATTACATAAATTACAATATAATAGGAGGAAACAAAATGGCACTTACAGACGAAAGTATGGGTACAACTATGCTCGTACAGCCCAGCGGTATGCCGATGTATAACGGCTTTGGTGGCAACAATGGTTTTGGTGGCGATTGGGCTTGGATTATCCTTTTACTGCTTTTAGGCTGGGGCAACAATGGCTTCGGCGGTTACGGTGGCGGTAATGATATTTACCCTTGGATGAACCAAGCAGAACTTACCAACGGTGGTTTTCGTGACCAGATGATTAACGGCAATATCACATCCATAAGAGATAGCATTGGCGACCTGTCAACCCAGATTTGCAACGGCTTTAACGGAGCGCAGATGACTACAATGCAACAGGGCTTTAACTTACAGAGCCAGTTAGCAGAATGTTGCTGTGAGAACAGACTCGGAACAGCAGACCTCAAGTACACCATTGCTACCGAGAATTGCGCAGACAGAACGCAATCACTAATGAACACAAGGGATATCATCGAGTCGCAGACGAGAGGCACACAGGCTATAATCGACAAACTTTGCCAACTTGAGTTGGATGGTGTTCGTAATCAACTTGCACAGGCTGAAAGAGAAAATGTTGGCTTACAGAACCAGTTAAATATGGCTACACTTCGTGAGTCGCAGACAGCACAGAACGCATTTATTTCACAGGGATTTACCAACGAGATTGATGCACTTTATAACAGGCTCTCTAATTGTCCTGTACCCAGCGTACCTGTATACGGAAGACAGAACATCTTCACTTGTGGTGATGGCGGATGTGGATGCGGATGCGGTAGATAACGGAGGTATGTTATGGCAGAATATCTTGAAAATGCGGTGCAAAACGTTGCACTTGATAACCCGATTTTATTTACGGCATCTATTCCGTGCAATCGTGGCAATGTTTACCACGAAAACGGCACAGGGATTTTTATTCTGCGTGGTAATACCTGTAATTGCTTTGCTCGTTACCAAGTCACTTTTAATGGCAATATTGCCATCCCTACAGGCGGTGCGGTTACCCCTATTTCAGTAGCACTTACCGTAAATGGTGAGCCGAGGCTTACATCAAGGGCAATATTCACACCAACCGCAGTAGATGAATATGGAAATGTAACCAGCACGGCAATTATAACCGTACCCAAGGGATGTTGCTTTAGCGTGGCGGTAAGGTATGTGGATGCAACCACCGATGACCCAGCAACAACACCGACACCGCTTATAGAGGTGCAGAACTCTAATTTAGTCATTGACAGAATAGCATAGGAGGACAATATGAGATATATGGAAGAATTAAAGGATATGCTCTGCGATGAACTTGACAAGATAGCCAGCAAGGGCGAGTTAACGGCTGGAAGCCTTGATACCGTGCAGAAATTGACCCATTCTCTTAAATCCATTGAAACCATTATGGCGATGGAAAACGCCTCTTATGATGATGGCTATTACAGAGGCTACGAGAGAAGCGGTAGAGGCAGAGATAATATGGGCAGATACACCAGAAGTTATGCCAGAAACGGCAGAAATCGCAGAATGTATAGCGGTGATGATATGGAGAAAATCACCGAAATGATGGATGAATTAGATGACCCTAAAATCCGTCAAGCATTACAGAAAGCCCTTGATAAGATGGAGGGATAAATGTTAACAGAGCGTGAACTAATCAAGGCTATACAGGATTTGGAGAATGCCGAGCCGACCTATGAGCGATGCAAGAAACTTGTTACCTTTTATACCCTGTACGATTTTATGTATGGACAGCCAAAGAATGAAAAAGAAGAGGAGAGAGTGGTAAAAGCCTACGGAGAGTCGGAGTTTATGAGGGTAATTGATGGCAAGGATACGCAAAAGGTATGGGCAGTAATAGATGAATTGATGACCACGCTGAATGTTATAAATCCCCGATTATATCAAGGTGTAATGGTAAAATTGGCAGAGTAATTTTTTACTTGCAAAAGAAAGGAAAGGCTGATATAATGAGTAATGGGATTAAGTGTATTCATAGTTTACTTTTTTCATAAGGCTACCTTTCGGAAGAGTACCGCCACGCCAATGGCGGTATTTTTCTTGACCAAAAGGGAGCATAATGGTATACTAAAAGCGTACTACCATATAATTCCTTTCGATATTAACTGCAACGGAGAAGACCGCCTTTATTACAGGGGCGGTTTTTTTCTTTAAAAAAATTAAATAAATGTTTAAAAAGTTGTTGACAACATTTAAAAACTTGTTTATAATGATGGTAAGTTAAGGCTATACCCCATAGACACGGTGACCGCAGAAACCGAGCAGTAGGTGGTTGCTGATGTAGGGGCAGAACGAAAGGAGCAAGATATGGATTACAAATATGCAGTTAATAAGTACGCTGGCAGAGTCTACTGCGGAAACGCCTTTTGCAACACCATAGAAGAATGTATAGCGTTTGCGAACGATGGATTTTGTGACAAAGCAATAATTTATGATAACGATGAAAGCGTACAGTTATCAAGTTTGATGCAGAATAAGGAGGGAAAGAAATGACAGTTTACTTAAAGGGATTAGATGGTCGGTGCGACCAAGTTGAAGAAAATGTAAAGAGTGTCAAGGTTGACGATACCTACATAGACATCAACTACATCACCCATAAGTGGGGGTTTGTGAGTGGCGTTAAATATTACGCCAATGAAATGAAAATTGAGAAGGTTGTTTGGTAGAAAGGAGCAAAGAAATGAAATACTATATCAAGGCAAAGAACACCGAAACAGGCAAGACGATGATAATGACAACTGTGGTATTCACAAGCAAGAAGAAGGCACAGGAGTTTGCCGACAAGATAGCGGATGTTGTTTGGTCAGCAGAACTCACGGTGATAAAGGAAGATGAAGCATAGAATACAGAGCATAGCCCTTCGGGGCTATAATGTAGCCGATGGCGGTTGCAAGCCCGCAGAAGAAAGGAGTTAGAAATGAAGTACACAATAGAAGAATGGGATGGGCTGTACTGCGTATATAGACAGGAAAGATTAGGGCAGACCATTGTAGGCGCATACGAAACAAAGGCAGAAGCAATTAAGGCGGTTGAGCGTTTTACAGAGAATAGATAGAAAGGAGCAGAGCAATGAAGTTTACAAGAACACAAGAGGGATGGTACAAGGCAGAGGGAACAGACATCATCATTAAGGATGGTGTTGACTATGTAAAGACAACAAATGTTGGCTTTTGCACGCTGGAAAAATATAAGTATATCCGCATCTGGATGGTGTGCAGACCGAATAGCAAGGGCGAGTTAAAGAATGAACGCTCGTTTAAGTATTTAAAGGATGCCAAGGCTTATGCCGAGGAAATGATGAGCAGATAGAAAGGAGCAGAACGATGACAAAGGCACAGGAAAAGGCGGTAGAGAAGTTAAGGAAGATGGGCAAGGAACTCTTCTGGGGCGATGAGAGCGATTACGAATATAAGCGGTTTGAAATCAACGAAAACGAATACTTTGTAAGCCTTGTAATGGAGGTTGGCAGAAAGGGCGATGAGGGAACGCTTGGGGCGATATACGCCAGAGATAGATGCCATTTATTTATCGGGAAAAGAGGCGGTATAACCTACCCTTGTAAAAATAAGGCTGGGGAATATATCACAAGAAGATTTAAAGGCTACAGCATATTGCAAGCGGTATGCGACCAGCAATAAGATGTGGGGATTTGCTCCCCGCTTTTTATTTTTAAAAAAGATTTAAAAAGTTGTTGACAACCTTTAATTATTTTGCTAAAATAGCATTGTAAGATATTGAAACGCACTTTTTATGGAGGTAGCAAAATGACAAGAGAAGAAGCAAGAGCAAAGGTAGAAGCCTTTAACGCAGAACTTAACGATTACAGAAACAACAAGATGCTTGAGGAACTTGGGGTAAAGGATAACCAAAAGGTAAGCGCAAACGAATGGTTTAGCCTGTATAACAAAGCCTACAACCTACTTAACAAGTATTACGAAAAAGGGAAAGCGGTACAGACAAAGTGCAGAGCCGATGGACACGATGTAAAAATGAATATGCAGAGTTATGAACTAACTTTATACTAAAGCCGAAACCCCCAATGGGGGTCGTGGACAGGATGGCAACCTACCACCCGATGATGGCAAGCCGATTAAGAAAGGAGCAGAAATGAAAAAGCAGACAAAGCAAGCACTATTTGACAGGATGCTTGAACTGGAGCATCTTGCACAGGAAACAACCTTTGATGGCGTTGACTATGCCAGCAAGGTAGAGGGAATGTTTGAAGCCCTTACCATCCTTGGCATTGAGGATGAGTACCTTGATTGGTCTTATGGCAAATAGATGATTATAAAAGGAGGTGAAACAATGTTTAGCAACTTACAGGCAGAAATGGCAAGAAAGGGCATCACAAGAGGCGACCTTGCCAAGGCACTCAAGTTATCCAACGCATCATTATACAACAAGATGTATGGCTTGCGTGAGTGGAAGTTAAAAGAGATGGAAGATACAAAGGCTTTACTTGGCACAGATGCCACCTTTGATTACCTCTTCCAGAGATAAGAAAGGAGCAGACCGATGACAGGAATTATGATGGTAGCGATTGGCTTGCTGGCAAGCCTTGCGGTAGTATATGTTATAGGCGTGATATTGAAAGGAGATTGGAATGTTTAAGTGTATGGATTGTGGATGCGAGTTTGAAGAGCCAAAGGTAAACCGTGAATACCACGGCTTGGAGTACGGACACGAGGATAGATGTTATTGCCCGAATTGCGGTAGTGAAGATTACAAAGAGGGTAAGGCTTGCGTAATATGCGGAGAGTATGCATACGAAGAAGATTACTGCGATAACTGCATAGAAACAGCCAAGCAATACCTCAACACCGATTTTTTAAGCGGTGATTATATCGGGGCAAGGAGAAGCGATTTGATTGACCTGTTCCAGATAGCCCTTGATAAGTTGTATGTAGAAGAAAGGAGCAAGAAATGAACTTTAGACCATTACAGGCAGATGAGATTGAAGTAAGAGTGGGTGGCGTATATAAAAGCGGTGTTACATTCTTACTGTACAAGAACGCCAGAGTGGATATGGCAATTCTTGATGAAACAGTAGGGGCTATGAACTGGCAGAGAGACCACAAGGAAGTTAAAGGCAACCTATACTGCGGTATCGGTATCACAGACGGACACGAATGGGTATGGAAATGGGATTGTGGCACGGAGTCATACACCGAAAAGGAAAAGGGCGAGGCAAGTGATGCCTTTAAGAGGGCTGGCTTTAACTGGGGCATAGGCAGAGAGTTATACACAGCACCGTTTATATATCTGCCCTGTGCTACAAACCCAAAAGCAAACGGCAAGGGCTATGATGTAAATGACCCTAACGAACTAAAAGGCATCTATGTAAGGGTGTTTGAAACGGCAGAAATAAACGGCAAGAGGGCTATAACCAAATTGGTGCTTGCCCAGCACGCAAACAGAAAAGAAATGGACATATTTACTTGGGAAAGGAGATAAATAAAAATGGCGATTAACATTTGCATATTAACAGGCAGACTTACCAGAAATCCAGAGGTGAGATATACGGCAGATACACAGATGGCGGTGGCTACATTTAGCATCGCCATTGACAGACCGACCAAACAAGGTGAGGAAAAGAAAACCGATTACCCAAGAATTACGGTATTCGGCAAACAGGCAGAAAACTGCGAGAAGTACATTGGCAAGGGTAGGCTGGTAGGCGTACAGGGCAGATTACAGACAGGCAGTTATACCAACAAAGACGGAGTGACCGTTTATACCACCGATGTTATAGCCGACAGAATTGAGTTTTTAGACCGTGGCGAAAGTAAAGGTACAAATACCCAAGCCGATGATAAAAACGGCTCACAGGCAAAAATAGAGCCTCAAAATACTACCCCAGAGCCACAGGAACACGAATACGAGGCACTTGATTTTGAAATACCGTTTTAAGGAGGGCTGATATGGAGTTATACCAGATATTGGAGCAAAGGCAAAAACAACTGGATTATAGCATCAAACAAATCATACCTAACGGAACAGCCTCTGCCGAAGCAGAAAAAGACTACAAGATATTATTACGGCAAGAGTGCTTGAAACTTCGTGATGAGGGTATGGCGATTGGTATGATTGATAAGACTTGCTACGGCATCCCCAGCGTTGCGGAGGCAAGATTTAGGCGAGATGTAGCGGATGCAGTTTATAAGGCTAATTTAGAGGCTATAAACGCCATCAAGAAAGAGATGGATATTTTAAGAGAGCAAATAAAAAGAGAGTGGGGCAAGGATGAGTAAATCACTTATAAGCGATGAAAAGACTTGCTATGTATGCGGAACGCCTTTTAACCTACATAAGCACCATATATTTGGTGGGGCAAACCGCAAGAAATCGGAAAGAGATGGGTGCTGGTGCTACTTATGCGCCCAGCACCACAATATGAGCGATAAAGGCGTGCATTTCAACAAAGCCCTTGATACCAGATTAAAGCAGACCTGTGAACGGCTTTGGCTGTTGGAAAACGAAAAAACAATATATGATTTCATTAAAGAATATGGGAGGAATTACTTATGACACAGCAAGACAGAATACTTGAGTACATCAAAACATTTGGTAGCATTACCCCTTTGGAAGCCTTTAGGGATATAGGATGCACAAGGCTGGGGGCGCAAATATTTGAACTTGAAAAAAAGGGATATGAGTTCGACCACATCTGGCAGACCAGCGAGAACAGGTTTGGAGAAAAAACCAGATATATGCGGTATTCATTCAAGTTTAAAGATTGACAACAGACCGCAGATAGGGTATACTATTTACAGTTGGTGCGATGTAACGGATTGCATCAGCAAGAAGTAAATATTGTGCCAACTAATCGGTAAGCCAAGGAGAGCCGTTACCTCTCTTGGGCAAGCCGATTTTTTATTAACGGAGGTAAAAATGGCAGTAATAAGAGTAAACAAGACAAAGGATTTTACCGTGATGAGCAACTACCATTTTAAAGATAGAAGTATATCACTAAAGGCAAAGGGGCTTTTAAGCCAGATGTTATCCTTGCCAGATGATTGGGATTATACGGTGGAGGGGCTGTGCTTCATAAACAAAGAGGCTAAACCATCTATCCAGAGCGCATTAAAAGAACTTGAATGCGGTGGGTATTTAGTAAGGACAAGGGTGCAAGACAGCCTTGGGCGGTTTGCTTATGAGTATGACATATACGAAGTACCGCAAGCGGAAACACCGCAAACGGAAAACCCATTCACGGATAATCCGTACACGGAAAACCAACCACAATTAAATACTAATACCTTAAATACTAAAAGATTAAATACTAATGAGATAATACTTAACTATACAGACGAAGCGGATTTACAGGAAGCCTTAAAGGATTTTGCAGAAATGCGGAAACGGATTAAAAAGCCGATGACCGAAAGGGCGTGGAAGTTGGTGCTGAATAAACTGGACAGCATAGCACCCACCACAGAGGCTAAAATTGCCGTTTTAAACAACGCAATAGAGCATTGCTGGCAAACAATATACCCACTTAAAGAAAACGGCTTAAAACCGCAAAATAAGGCTCAAGAAAGGTTAGGGTGGATAGATGACATTTGATGAGTTTAAAGTATTGGCTAAAGGGCTAAAATGTGCTTACACAAGCCCGACATTCTTACCCGATGAATATGCCATAAAGGTATGGTATAAGTTTTTGAACGATTTGCCTTGCGATATGGCTACGGCGTGCGTTGAGCGATACATAGCCACTAACAAATACCCACCGACCATTGCAGATATACGCCAGACGGTAGCCGATATGATGGTAGATAAGAAAGATTGGAGCGAGGCTTGGAAAGATGTAACAAGGTGCATCTCCTTATACGGCATCCCGAATGAGGCTAAAGCGTATGATGCGATGGATGAAGCCACAAGGGAAGCGGTAAAGAGATTAGGCTGGCAGAACTTATGTATGAGCCAAAACCAGACCGCAGACCGAGCCAACTTCCGAATGGTATATGATATTATAATCAAAGACAAAAAGGATAATTTAGCCCTACCAGAGGGCTTAAAAAGCAGAATAAACTTACTAATAGGAGAATAATTATGAAACATCCGTGTGACCTACATTGCCCCGACAGGAGCGCAGAATGCCACGCCCATTGTGAAAAATGGGCAGAATATGAAAAGGCAAGGAACGAGGAATATGAGAGGAGAAACAAAGCAAAGGAACTTGCTTGCATAGCGTACCAGATAGAGAGGGATAGAAAGCACGATGTGGCTACAGGCAAGGCATCAAGGAGGAAAAGCAGAAAAAGAAAGGAGTAAAATATGGTAGAGGATGGCAAGATATTAAAGGAATTACGCTGGCTGGAAAAAGAGGTTGACGGTATGCAGTACCCAACCAAATCGGCGTTTAAAAGGGCGTTAAAAGAGTTTGAAAAGAGGCTTATAAAGCCCGATGAAGAAATATCAATCCCAGAATGTTTAAGGAGGTAGCGAAATGAGTTGTAGTTTATGGCGTTGGACAGAGGCTTGTGAGGGCAAACCGTGTGTTGGCGATTGCGACCTGTGCGATTGGAATATGGAGGATGAGGAAGAAGATGATGAGCAAAAAAGAAGCGATGATGTTGTTTGAGGAAAACTTCAAAAAAGCATTGGCTATGCCGAATGTGTATGACCCTGTAGGCTGGGCATTGTATAAGACTTGGCGTAAGGCTGAAAACGATTACAAACACGGTATCCAGAAGCGCAAAGCAGAACTTACCACCTTTGATAGTAACACCCAGAGCAACGGAGGGCTGATATGGGAAGAGTTGAAATGAAAATTAGAAAAAGAACATTTGATGAAAGAAAAGCCTATGCAGATGGTTATAAAGAGGCTTTTAGGATGTTCTGCGAATATTTAAAGGAAAGACCGCAAAGTGAAGCCATTGAGCGTATGCAATCCCTTGTTGATGCGGTCAACAATGTGATAATGAGAAAAGAGGGAGAATGATATGGGAGTAACCACACAAAAGAGCATTAAAAAACTACTGATTAACTGGCTCAGTAGTCGAAGCCTTTATAGACCCCAAACTATAAGTAAGGGATTGATTATATCATAGAAATGATTTTTGAGTTTGTCAAGGATGAATATGAGAAAGGAGAATGATATGGGAGTATATACGCCAAATATTAAAAGACCGCATTGCTGTAGAATATGCCCAAATCCTGTCTGCATACCAGATTGGATACACAACACAATGGATGCGCTTGACTTTATTATGTTAAGGAGGCACGAGCATCCAGACCGTAGGGCAGATGATTGCCCACTTGAAGAAATCGACATAGTAAGGTGCGGAGAGTGCAAGCATTTAAAGGCAGACGGGACTTGCGACATATTTGCAGACGATAATATAAGACCGTCTGTGAGCGACTTCTGTTCACACG
>ODAI014310301.1_pt1 | contig 12923 bp, 13 predicted proteins | sample 1539321 | NCBI WGS metagenome assembly ODAI01 (sample SAMN02144231, study PRJEB22623) | gut metagenome | biome: sheep rumen | host: Ovis aries | place: New Zealand | reverse complement strand
CGCCTGAAGACATCCATCTACCGGCTATCGCAAGGCCACTATACGTTCCGCAGAAAGCAAAAGCGCCAAAGCAGGTTGTTTCTGTCCCAATAACCTCACTAACGATCAGCGATGCGGTGGTTGTTCCTCTCGGAAGGATAGCCACGATCCGATCATATGAGGGGTTATCCTCTGCCCTGTAAAAGATTGCTGTATGTGCAATCGTGCAGGCCGTTTCTTCTGTGATCGTGATCCGCACCACGCCATTTGATGCATTAACTACTGCGTCAAGTGTAGGCGTGGCGAGCTTGCCGATTGCGCTTAGCTGCGGATTGCTGTATGCCGCATTTCCGTCATGATCAGACTTAATACGCACCCACATGCATTGATCGATTTCCAAGGTTTCATCGATATTAACGATGACCTTGTTATATGCGCCATTAGGCAAGACTTCGATCGCGTCCTTCCAATTGCTCGCCGGTGCATCTGTGTTGCTTGTCGGAACTGCTATGCAATACTGCACAATGATTTTATCTATCGGCATCAGCCTGCTATAGTTGTCATACCACTCAGCCGCCAACTGGATCACCGTAGGATAAACAGTACTACTGCAAGGGACCATTACGGCTGCGGATGGTGTGCCGTATGCATGACACACGGCAAGCCAGGCGGAAGCCCCAGCAGGCCCGACTGCACGAACACGAAACCATCGAACAATATTTCCCTGCGCGATGACTTCCGATTCTTCCGTGATCGTATGTGATCCAGAAGCAGCCACAACTGAAATGCCGCCCCACTGATAATCAGACGGATCGGCTGCACTTCTTACATAACAGCTCTGCGCCTCTACACGAGTCAAAACGCCGGTGCCGGTCTTGTCATCGACTCCTGCCCATGAGAAGGTACCCGAATTTGATCCGCCGTTTGCATAGGTCGGTACTCCGATAGATGGGACTGTTGCAGTCCATCTATGCTTTGCCCACTGTGACCAGCCAGGATCGGCGGTCTCTTTGCCTTTTTTCTTTCTGTTTCCGCAGACCCAGAAAGCAACGGCCTGAAGCGTAGTAAGATCGAATGTCCTTGAAAATTCGGTCTGTTTATCGCCTATGCGTGGCGTGGTGCTCTTGGTTAGTGTGGTCCATGCACCCCACGCACCACCTGACATGACACGATATTTTAACTTCTGCCCCTGATCATAGGTCTCGCCCTGTTTCCACTTAAAAGTAAAAGTGTTCCCTGATCTGGTTATAGTTAAGCCTGTTGGCGGCTTAGTTTTAGCTGTTGTTGCCATTTATGCCATCCTCAGCTCTCTCTGTAGTGTTCTGGCGGCTCCCATCGCCCAAGCTTCGGGGTCTTGTGCGCCGTCCACAGTAAAGTTATTGATCACCTGAGCGCCGCCGTTCAGATGCTTATCAAACTCTTTGCTCATCTGTCTCCACATCATATCAAGCGGCACAGCTGCCTCAGGGCCCTTTGAGTCACCGATACCGATGACAGTAGGACTATTGAAAATACCACCCTGCGCAAACCAACGATATCCGCCTATATCCAAGCTCGGATAACTTATGGATGTTTTGCCGTCTGATGATGTGGCAGTTCTCATGTTCGCTGTGATAACTGGCAGCTTACCATGAAGATCTGGAAGCGACCATGAGAAGTTCATTGTTGACTTATAAACCGATGCCGCGCTTATTACAGCCTTTTTGGCTGCTGTCAGGGCACTTGTGCTAATATGACCAAGCTTATACTCGCTCTGCCCGATGACGCGCTTCCACATCGCAACTGCATCGGTTACATGTTTATTGGCAAGTATGATCTGGCTCATGTCCACTTCTGCAACCTTAAGCTTAACATCTGCAAAAGCCTTAGCCATTTCATCGGTCGTGCCGGTGATCGACTGCATGGCTTCATCGCTTGCCTCATCGCCACCACCGAACAGGCCTTTTATCCAGTCCCATACACCCTGAGCAGTTTCTTTCAGTTTGTCAAAGGCGCCTTTTGCAAGCGCCCCGAAATCGGGCCATGTAATTTCAAAGCTTCCGAATACTTCCTTAATTCCATCCCATATATCGCCTGCGGTACTGGTAAGCGTTGCCCATGCAGTACTTGCCGCACTCGACAGATCGGCAAAGACCACATCGGATTTTTCAAGAGCGCCTTTGATTTTGCCCCATACGTTATCAGCTACGGATTTCAGCTTATTCCACATATCAGCCGCCACACCTGACAAATCAACGAATGCAACATCTGATGCACCAAAAACGCCTTTTACTAAATCCCATACACCGGATGCCACGCCTTCAAGCGTGCTCCAAGCAGTTTCCGCAAGAGTATCAAGCGACAGGAACTCAACAGCGCCTTTGAATACGGCTTTGACCGCATCCCAAACGCCGGAAGCAATCCCCTCAAGCGTGCTCCATGCAGTTTGAGCCAGATCGTCCTGAGAGATGAAATCAACCACACCGCCGAATACGCCAGTTACAAGCCCCCAGACATTGGATGCGATGCTTTCAAGCGTTCCCCATGCCGTTTGAGCGGCTTCATCAAGTGACGGGAAGTCAATAACGGAAGTAAAGAAGCCTGTGACTGTATTCCATATTGTCTCCGCTGTGCTCGTTAAGCCGTTCCATACTGATTCGGCAGCAGTGGCAATATCAGCGAAAGTTATATCCTGCGTGAAGAAACCGATAACCGAATCCCAAATGTCGGATGCGATATCTATCAGGCCCTCCCATGCAGCAGTCAGCAAGTCCACGCCTGCCTGCGCCGCTCCGGTCCAATCAAAGTTAACAAGCGCATCCCACGCAGCAGCCAGCAGTTCGCCAATACCCTCAACGAATACGGGGATATTATCAACAACTCCGGAAGCAAGGCCCGAAACAATGTCAACCACGCCGTCCAGCAATCCAGGAAGCAGATCAGCCACCATACCAGGGACAGAAGCAAGCAAGGTTGGAAGCTGTGAAACAACATTCCCGATCATCGGGAGCAGGTTTCCTGTAATAAAAGTATTGATGGTTTCGCCTAACGCTTCGACCTGTGGGCCTATGTCGTTGCCAAGCGCCATATTACCCTGTAGGTCTGTCCATGCGGCCTTCATCGAAGATAGCGAACCTTCGAACGTGCTCGCCGCTTCCTTTGCTGTTGTGCCGGTAATGCCTAAATCTTCTTGAATAACATGGATTGCTTCATATACATCAGAAAGATTATCTATATTGTATTCAACGCCGGATAGCTTTGTTGCATCAGCAAGCAACCGGCTCATTTCTTCCTTGGTTCCGCCATACCCTAACTTGAGGTTATCAAGCATGGTATAATTCTGCTTTGCAAAGCCCTGATATGCTGTCTGAATGCTTGACATATCAGTGCCCATCTTGTTGGCATTATCCGCCATATCAATCATGGCGGTATTTGCCATCTCAGCAGCTGCGGCTGTGTCTCCGTCCATTGATTTAATCAGCGCAGCGGAAAATGATGTGACATTCTCCATGTACTCGTTCGCTGACATTCCGGCGGTCTTGTAGGCTTGTGAAGCATAGCCTTTTACTGTGTCGGCATTCTCTTTGAAGAGTGTTTCAATGCCGCCTAAAGACTGCTGAAGCTTTGCGCCTTCGCCGATACTGTCCTTGATGATACTGCCGATAGCGGCAGCAACGCCAAGTTTGCCAAGTGTACCAATGATTTTACCACCAAACAATTTACCGGCTTTTTCACCAGCCCCCCCGCCAACAGCGCCCAAATCCTTAGAAATCTTTTCCTGAGCGCCTTTCATATTAGGGATTATGGTTACGGTTGCCTGTCCAACTTCAGTCATTGCCATGCTTCTTCACCTCCTTCCGTCTGCTCTCTATCCATTCACGCATTTTATTTATTGGAAGCGGTGCGCTTCCGAAATGATGCTTATTATTCTCGTTCATGCCTGGTCTCTTGTATGGTTCCGGCTTCCGTCCTGGCTTCTTGGTGATCAGCACACGCAGATTTGCGTTTATCAGCGATAACTGATCATATATGTCAGCAAGGATGGTGTTCGTCCGCGCCGGTGTTGCCCATTCCGTCCATTCAGGGTTAAGTTCACCGGCAAGCGCAGAACCAAGCTTAATCTTTGATAAATATGACTTGAGAGCGCCCCATGAAAGAGCGCCCCCAATATCATTGACCTCATGCCCTGTCTCTATTAACAGATCATGCTCAACCGCCTCGCGGTGTTCATCAACGAATGACGCGAGGCCGATTATTCCCCCAGATCAACACCTGAGTCCTTCTGTGAAGCTTCACGCCATGAAGTAATAAGAGTTTTGATTTCCTTTAATGTAAGTTCATCAGCGATTACATCCGCAGGAATATATTTCTCAAAGAATGAGAAGCCGTCATCATCACCGTTCTGCAATGCCCTGACCTCTCTAATGGTCAGGCTTCCGGCGAGCGGAACGCTATACTTTTTACCTGCGATTGTTACCTCAAGCGTATTAATAGTTCTGTTCTTTCCCAGTACAAGCTCTGCCATAAAGTTCCCTCCCTTTCATTGTCAGTTATGATGTTTTCTGTCCGTCATCCTTCATGATCGTCCACTTGTCAGCGGAGATGGTAGCGTTCCAAGTGATAGCATTGTTTGGCTGGAAAGCAACCTCGCCCAGCTCGGAAATGTAGCCTTCCTTTGTGCCGACCATGAGCATGTCATCACCGTCCTTCATCAGGAACAGAAACGCCTCTGCATCCGGTGTGTTGTCCTGCTCAATATCAACGCTGATAAGTTTTCCATGCGAGTTAGTAGCCGCTGTGATCACAACGTGATCTTCACCAAAGAGAGTCTTGAAGCTCGCTTCAGTCGTATCAATGACAGGAGCGCCAACCGTGCCGGACTCTTCAGCCGGAAGCAAGCGAGCGGTTTTGTTTGCCCAATTCTTCAGCTGTGAAAAAGTGCGGTTGGTGTTCAGGGTGATACCGTCAACGGAAATAGCGCCAACTTCCGCCCAGCCTGTTCCCAGGTCCTCAGACGGATAAGTCGGGAGCGCCGTTCCTTTCGGCGCATGATAAAACATGCCAGTCGTACCGGTTTCTGCACTGTTACCAATGCCAAGATTTACATCATGTGTAGCCATTTTATACCTCCACATATTCAAGATGTGCTGTCACTCGCAACCGTGCAGAGCACATCGCCAAGTCAGGACGCACAGGGTCCTCGCCCCATGAGCCGCTTGAATTTACTGTTACATGCCGGATCGCTGTGTTTTGAAGCCCTGCAATCCGTTTTAAAAGCCCGATTGCATTCCGCAGCAGTTCATCTGCTTCCGCTTCATTCTCTCCGCGTGAGTCCAGAACAACCTCAAAGGTGTCTATCGTGTTTGTGTCAATTCCACCCACACGCTGAACCAGAATGCAAGGCAATTCATAATTTGCCGGAAGCGGTCGGCAATAAATTGTTAGGTAATCAGACAAAGCGGAGCGGATCGCATCCTCTATGTCGATATTCCGTAAAATTCTCATGGATGCACCGCCCTTGATAATGCTTTATCCTCAGCCTCCGCGATCTTGGATTCGCGGTCTGTCGTGGTTACTGAAGCAATCCAACGACCGCCACCAAATCCGCCCATATACGTGTTACAAGAGAAGCCATCGCCACCCCTTGTATTGTTACCGTTTGCCTCTGCCTGTATGCGCTGAGCCGCATCTGACACAAGGCCATGAACACCATCACCGCAAAGGATCGCCTTGAAACCATCGGAATTAAATTTAATCCTTACCTGTGAAGCCATTAGCCCGACCACCTCCTGAGCGTGAGCTGGATGTGTGACAGGTTAACAGCACCGATCCACCGCTTAGGCTCTCCGTCAATGGTGTAAATTTTCCCATCGTACTTGATCCGGTCCCCTGCCTGTACATCCGCAGTTGGTGGCAGGTAAGCGGTTAATCCGTCAAGGATGCCCTGAACGCGTCCATCCTGTGATAATTCGGTCGTGCCTGGCTGTACAGAGCAACCACCAATCACAAGTTCACTTGGATTATTCCAGTCGTACACTTCCGACCCTCTGACAACCTTAACAGACGGACGCAGGCGAATAACACTTTGCCGCATAAATGAAGGAAGCATCAAAACACCCCCTGCACACGATAAGGTGCGAGAACTTCCTTGTTATCATCCGGCAATGCCGTAGCCCTCGCGCCGTTTATCCAGTTTGAGTTATACGTTACAGAGATACCGCCTGCGGCTTCACTGGTTATGCCATTCGATGAGCTTTCTGCATGTGTTACCCTGTGGGAAACCAATTCCTTAATGCCGTCCATCATGTCAGTCGGAAGGCCTGCGGTGTATGTCACCTCAACAGGCGTATAGCGTCTAATCTCATAGATCGGCACATTGTATACATGCAGTATTCCGTTGGTATCACAATGGAAGTGCTCATATTCCGTATCGTTGATCGTTACGGATGCCACATTCGATACAAACGCAGCAGGAAGCTGAATAAGCAGATCGGGGCCGATACGGCTGATCCGCTTATCACCCATGACTGCTTCAAGCTTACACTCGGCTGACGGGTACAGATGCCATCCGCAATAATTCCGAATAGCGGAACATGCAGCCTTGATATTGTCCAGGATGCGCATATCACCGGCGAAACGATTGGCAGAATAGATGTTGTATTCATCCTCGCTCAACATGTCAGGCAATTTGTTAAGCTCTGTCAGGGTATAACCCCAATTAGTTAATATCATTTTGCCTTCACTGCCTTTCGTGACTTATTCGCCGGTTTAACAGCTTTGTCAGACGGATCAACCGCCTTTTTCTTTTCTACGACTTCAACAGCGCCTTCCGGCTGTTCGCCTTCTTCAAACTGGAATGTCAAACCGTTGACCATATAGATTTTCAGCATAGGTTTCACCGCCTTTCATTAATGGGAGAGCCGTAGCCCTCCCAGTGTCAGATCATCATCAGGTCGTAGCTTTGGTCAGCACCTTGAAGCCCGCAGGACGTCTGACGGCGAGCTCCAGACGCTCTTCCGCCCTGATCGTCATCAGGTTCTTTTCAAAGTCGTCCTTGTTGGAATTGGTAGATGCAACGCCCACACCGCCGTTCTGAACCACGGAGCCGCAGGTCTTGAATGCGCCGACGACGAACTTGTTCGCTGCGATTGCTGTGGTCACGCATACCGGAATGCCCCACAGGTTCGGGACGTTCTGAGCGCCGAAGGGGCCTCCGCCGAAGTATTCGTTGGTGGTGAGCTTGAGGGTTCTCAGCTTGAACCAGTCAGCGGGGTTCAGTGCGATCGCATCAGCCGGATAACCGGACGCGATCTGTACGTCCATAGCGGCCTTGAGGATCTCATCGCAAACATCAAGATAAGTGGCTGCAGCTGTAATGCTGCCTGTGCCGATGCCGGAGGTGCCGAGCAACTTCGTAACGAGGTAGTTCTGCTCTTTCAGGCCCAGGGCGTAAAGCAGTCTGCCGTTGACCGCGCTGGCCAGGAATGCATAGTCGTTGATGTATTCCTCAGACTCTCTGATGAACTCTGTAACCTTGGTCAGAGAAACAGTCTTCGGAGTAGGGTCTGCAAAGTGGACCTGTGCCTTCTGCTCGCCTTCTGCGGTGACAGCAGGCTCACCTTCCATCGCCCCCTCTACGAGATAGACGAGTGTAGAGCCGGAGATAGTCTCAGCGCCGAAAAGATCGCGGATCACAAGCGGGGTGCGGGCTGCCGTTACAACGTCCCTGTCGAACGTTGTCGCGAAATCTACAGCTCCGGCGGGGCTCATCTGTACATCGCTTGCCGCCTTCACGAATTCGGGCGCGATGATATTGAATCCTTCACGAGTCGCAATCCTTCCCTTCTGGCGCACGACGTTTGCAAAATGCTCGCCAAGGTTCTTGGCCCTCTGCGGCTTCTCCGGATCCTCCTCGCCGGGTGTTCCGATCGTTTTCAGAATATTCTCTGCGTCAGCTGCCGCCTTGAGCTTTTCCTGGAGCTCCTGCACCTTGTCAATGGCTGCCTGAAGATCAGCCGCGGACTTCTCGCCCTGCTCGACTGCCTTCTTTACGTTTGTAAGAGTGTCAATTGCTTCTTTAAGCTTTTCTTTGAGATTCATTTGAATCCTCCTTATTGCGTTATGATCAGCTCCATTCAGAAGTTGATAAGGTCGTTAGCTTCTTTCAGAAGAGCCTCCAGTTTCTTCTGCTCCTCGTCGTTGGCAGGGTCCTGCTCCTCCGACTTGGCACCCGAATCCTTCGGATCTTCATCTATATCTTCAACCTCGTCTTCCAATAACTGGTCAACGAGACTTCTGATCTGTTTCAAAATGTCCGCATCGGACTTTCTGTTGCGTCTTCCGGACTTAACATCCGTCATGACAGCGTTCTGGTTCGCCGGAATCGGAACGATGGATACTTCAAAAAGATCCAGCTTCCGCAGCTCATTCGCCTTAGTTCCGCCCTCAAGCTCAACCGGAGCTGCATCCAGAACGTCATAGGCAAAGCTGAACTGATAGACCACGCCGTTTTTGACGATCTCCCGCTTTTCCTGCGCAAGCGAAGAATCAAAAAAGCTCGCTGTCATTAGCGGGCCTTTTTCGGTGTCTTCGATGGCGTCAACCTTGCCGATTATTTGATTTAGGTCGTGGTTCCAGCAAAGAGGGAACGGATGCCCCGACTCTTCACGCTTTTTAATGGTTTCTGTGAATGCACCCTTGGCGATCACATCGCCATAGCTGTCAGGAATGCGGTCATATGTGGAAAAATAGCCGGATATCGTTCCTGCGTCTTTTTCTCCATCGGATTTCCGCATGGTAAATTCTTTGTATTTATGTTCCATATCAAGCCTCCGTTATAATTACTTCTGTCGTGCAGTTACAACCGCAAGACTCATCAGGCGAAAGTACATCATCGCCAGGCCACTTTGCGCCATTGCTAAATTTTTCATCAATGCCCACTCTCTGACCGTTCATGGCTGCATGTGTCGGCCTGCTGTTTGGGCCAGTCACCCATTCTTTTTCGACTTTCTTTTCAAAACCGTTATCCTGCGCCTGATGTACTGCCTCCAGCAATGCCCACCCTGCTATAGCATTGGCTAATGACTGCCCGAAGGTGTCAGCGTCTTTGTTTTCACGTTTCTCAAACACATCAGCCGGTGCGACATCTTCATTCTCGCTCTCGATCACTTCTACCAGTTTTTCAAATGTGGATGCATTTATTGCATGTGCCCTGCCTTCCGTTAGCTTCTTAAGATAGGCTCTTGTGATCTCGCGTCCGTATTCCGTTCCGAGCACATCAGCCGTATCCATGCCGTGTTTGTCGGCTATTTCTTCGATGATCGGCAATAGATCTTCGGCAAGCTCAGCGTCCCATCTTTCTTCATCCCACCATTCAGCACTCTTAGCGCCGATTTTAGGCAGTACGGATGATGCCTGACGCTTAAAAAACTTCTTAAGGGTCTCAGCCACTCGCTCATTTTCTTCCGTATCGGCACGGCCTTTGATGCGAATTTCTGACGCATCCTTGCGATGTGAAGGGATGATCTTCTTTATCTCTGCCGGTCCGCTGTTTGCATCCATGTGAGTGTCTTGCGGTGATGCCTGCCCACCTTCTACCACGTTGAGCGGTACAATCAGCTCATCACCACCATCAACAGGCGGAAGGTTATTATCAGCTCTTGCCTCGTTCCTTGTCATCCAAGGACCACCAACAGAGGCCTGAAGGATGCTTGCACGTTCTTCAAAGCTTCCTTTGATCTTTTCAGTCAGATCAAACTCGACATATGTATTCGCATCGGCTCCGATCATCGGAAGTAAAAAAGCGTTTATCCTCTGCTGAAGCATCTGGAGCGTAGGCCCTAAGCAGTCGGCATAAAGCGCTCTTGCGTTGTCTTTTGCGCTTGCGTATGTCTGCGTTGTGCTATGCCAAATCAACGAAGGATTAACATGGTAGGCCGCAGCCACATCTTCACGGCTGAGCTGTTTGCTTTCCGCATATTGGGCCTGCTGAGCATTAAACTGATAAGGTTTAATCTCCATGCCATCCTCTAACACCGGAATTGAACCGGCTTTACTTCCGCCTTTGCCCCATCCTGCACGAAAAGCCGTTACAAATTTGTTACGCTGTTCATCGTTCCAAGGCTGAACATTCGCCGGTCTTGTAATGTAAGCATTAAACCTTCCGGATGAGCTCCAAATTTCTGTTCTGAAACGATCAGCCTGTATCTGCTCATTCAGCGTCTGCCTGAGTGCTGCAAGCGGTGACTGATAGCCGCCTGGATTGCCAGGCGAATACATCCGGAACTGTACGAACTCCGTGCGAGGGATTTCTACGTAATTACCGCCTGAGCTCGTTACGATCCTGAGCTTATCCGGCGCGTAATTCGTGCTTCGCTCGGTGTCCATAATCCATTCTTTCGGTATCAGCCTTAACTGATAACCGCTTGAGCTGTTCGGATCAGGAAGCACCCACACAGTAGACATGCCCATCAGGGACAGCTCTATCATCACAGCATTCCAAAACTCATACGCTGTCTGATCTGCATTAGGCTTGTAAAGCAATCTCGCCGCCACGCTGTCGCGGTCACGCTGACGGTCAAATTCTGCGTTTCTCGTGTAAACCTTCAAAGGCAGCTGCGCCACTGAGTCAGCCAGAAAAGATACAACCGCATGGAGATTAGCCTGCGTTGCATATAGCTGCCGTGCGCTTAAGCCATCCACTTGCGGATTTTCTTCCGGCATTAAATTAACGTGGATGGTCGTGCGCCCGAACAGATCGCGCAGCCGCTGTACAATATTCGGCATTTCACGCCCTCCTTTTATTTTTGCTTAACAAAAAACCAGCCCTGCACCATTGGCGTAGGCTGATTCATAAACCTTGTTCTTTTCTTTTATAATCATTGTTGCCGCAGTAAACGCCATAATGCAGGCGAATAACGGTGCTATATCATCGGGGCTCTTTACGCGATCCGGAACTTCCGCACCTCCGCCCAACTGCCTGACCTGCATGGTCTTTGCTGGAGTGTCCAGGATCGGCTGAGGCAGATGATAAATTCTTGCGCCGCCTCTTGCGGTCTCTCCAGGCATCACAGGAGCGGATGCGGCTATGCCATCCCAGAAACGCCCCCAACCGGAAGGAAGGTCTGCGCCTTCGATCGCCATGCGTTCAACTCCGTTAATGGTGCATATCTGCTCAGCCAGTCCGGAAACAGGAGCGCCGCGCCCCTGAAAAGCAAGCCTCATTTTCTGTTTCATAGCTCTTGCCCTGAACCAGTCCATAGCCCACTCGGTCCCGATCCGGCGAGCGACCACCTCAATGTGCCATTGCCCATCTTCGCGGAGTCCGCAAACACCAATGGAAGTCCACCGGCGATCCTGGCTCATATCAATGCCAAAATACAAAATTGACTCAGGAGCAATGCCGGATGTCATATCAACACCGCCATCCCATGCGCCATCAGGAAATGGCTGAGGCAAGATTGTTGCGACCTGCTGACACATACATTCCGATCGGAATTTACTTTCGGGAAATGTCTGTCTGTTAGACATAAGCGCTCGCTCCGTCAGATAACCATATCCTAAGGCCGGATTAGCCTGAGCCAGTTGCTCAATATCATCTGTAGCGGCTCCATCCTCAGCAGACCATTCAAACAATCCCAATGTGGCAGCATCCACATCACCGCCAAAATCACCGGCTGTACTTCCTTCAATGAAGGCGATAGCCTGCTCTCTCAACTGTCTCAGGACCACGCTGTCAGGGTCTCCGGCATTGGAAAAGCAAACAACAAGGCCGTTAGGCTTTGCGTTGGTAGATGCTACTGAAGCGGCCCACGTTTCCCAATCTCTCTGTTCACGGACCTCATCCAGCATTACAAGATCATTGGAGTCACCACGACCGGCGCGGCGTGTTGGTGCACCTACCTTGTACTGCCTCAGACCTGTCAGCACTAATTTCTTTGAGCCGTTTGTCCTTCCAACCCTTTGAAGGTCTTTGGATAGTGCCGGAATAGTCTCCTGATCCTGAACAACCGCCTCCCATACCTCTTCGGCCTTGTCCAGACTCAGCGAGGTCCCGAATATGCTGTCAACACATAATACATTCAAGAAGAAAGAAGCGATTACCTCCGACAGCACTGTTTTTCCATTCTGACGCGAAATCAAAAAGAGAACTGTACGGAACCGGAATTTCCAGTTGCCGCCCAATTCTCCGATAATCTCTAACGCATGTATCAATGCCCATTCCTGCCACGGATAGAGCTTTTTCTTCAAAACCGTAGTAGCATATTCTATACAGGCATATCCAAGAGATATATGAACCGTTAACTCACGCAATGGCTGCGTGTATATCCTCGGTATTGTTTTTCCCATCATCCCATCACTTTAAACCTCGATCGCAGATCACCAAGCTCATCCACTTCCGATCCTGCGTTATTTCCAATCATGGCCTGCAAGGCTGTCAGGCTCTTAACAAATGAGGCAAGCAGTTTTTCATAAGCCGGATAATATGGATTTTCACGAACTCCGCTTTGCCCTCCGCCGTTGTCGTATTCCACAATTAACTCTTCAATCGGCATCCGTTGCCGTGCTTCTTCCAGCTTGTCAGCCATTGACAGCACCTGAAGCGTTAAAATTTCCGCCTGTGGCCTTATTCTGATATCTATATTCTTGCAGATTTCACTTGCATTCATATGTGACCACCCATCTATTTTTAGTTCGGAGGGATAAAACACTGCAGGCCGCTGGTCTGCGCCGGAGGCCCCATGTTTAAGATTCACAGGCCCCTACCCTCGAACCCCGTCACCATATCCGGCTCTGCATCCCTATGATGTTTTCGCCGTTCGTTCCATCGCCTCGCGCACGATTGCACCGCCTATGGCTTGCTTTTATATTGTTTAAATCAAGCTCAGCCTCGGGGTACTTAGCCACTGGTAAGATGTGATCAGGTTCCCAGGCCTCATCACAGCTTGAAGGTTCAAGATAATAAT
>ODAI011586017.1_pt1 | contig 12923 bp, 9 predicted proteins | sample 1539321 | NCBI WGS metagenome assembly ODAI01 (sample SAMN02144231, study PRJEB22623) | gut metagenome | biome: sheep rumen | host: Ovis aries | place: New Zealand | reverse complement strand
TTATCTTCAAGCGCGTCATTATTTCTTACAACCAAAGCTATTGTGATAGGTCCACATGCTAATGGAGTATAAGTAATGTTTGCGTTACCATTTGTAAACGTGACATTATTGTTGTATAATGTATTTTCAAAACTGTCATTTATTATCACAAGTCCAGTATAATTTTTTGGCAAGCCTACTTTTAGATTCACAGGCGTTTCAACTGTAGCTGTAGTATCATTAGCATTTATGGTCATGGGATATCCTTGAATCTTATTTACCATGAATGTAGTACTGTTTGTACAAGGAGCATATCCTAATGATGGATTACCCTCATAAATAGCCATTACATTTACTTGCCCATATTCGTAGGAGAAATAGTCCATGAAAATAATTTTACCATCCCATCTAGTAGTATTAACTAATGATTCATGTGAATCATTAAAATTTAATTTTACTTTCTCATTTTCTAGGGGTATATCTCCGTTATATAATGTAACTGTTATGTAATTTGATTGATACACAGTAGTATTGGTAGCAGTTATTTCAATACGAGTTGCTGAATCGGATTTTATATTCTTATCAGCTTTCATCGTTTTTTCTTCATAGAACTCTTTTACATTCTTATTCTTGTTTACATTATCATTAATTGTTTTGTAATTATCATCTTTTTCTATATGCTTTTCATCATTTATAGGAATATTATTATCTGATTTTTCCATATGATTTTCATTTGTATCCGCTTGAGATATATCCATAGTACTGTTAGCGGATACTGTTGTCATCAATAATAATGCAGTTATTATAACAAACAACATGATAACCAATTTCTTATTGGATTTAATAATAATTCCCCCTTCATAAAGTTTATCGATTAATTTTATGATATTGTTTTTATAGAAATAATAAAAAGTTTATCATGAGTATATATATTATTTTAAAAGTTAATAAAATTGATATTTTTTCCATGATATTTTAAATCATTATTATTAAGGGAAGTTATTTAAAAAATTGAATATCCATTTGATTTATAAAACTAGTTGTATATAAAAAGAAAAAATATGAAATAAGATGATTATTAAAGTAAATCATTTACTTACTTCTTTTACCTTATCCAATAATCTTCTTTTAGCATCTTCACGGTTATGATACCAGTCGGTACTCCATATTCTATAGAAGTTCCATCCTAAGTTTTCAAGTACTTCCTCGTGAAGCCTGTCACGGTCTCGTGTTGAATTTGAGGAGTGATATGTTGGACCGTCACATTCTATTGCCAGTACGTATTCATCGGGGTTGTCCGGGTTTACGACTGCCAGGTCTATTCTGTAGCTGGCCGTTCCAACCTTTCGTTCAACCGTGTATCCTTCATCTACAAGTATGTCGTATATCTCATTTTCAAACTCGGATTCACGTGAGGTTGATGTTTGTATGCCTGCAGGGAATTTACCCTTATCAGCATAGTATAGGAATGTCTTGAATGCATGCAGTCCCTTGTTGGTCTTATCTACCTTCAGGTCTGCTGATTTGAAGTTTGAAAATACCACACATTGCTCTTTTGCTCTTGTTATGAGTACGTTCAATCTTCTTTCTCCACCATCCTTGTTTAATGGTCCGAAGTTCATGCTCATATGCTTGTTGTCATCAAATCCATAACCTGTACTTATGAGGATGATATCCCGTTCGTCTCCCTGTATGTTTTCGATGTTTTTGATGAAGAACTTGTTTGTATCATCAAAGTAGGCTTCATATTCTGAGTTATCACCCATTCTATCTTCAAGTATTTCTTCAACTGTATTTCTCTGTTTTTTACTGAAGGTTGCTATTCCTATTGTTTTTTTATCATCGTATTTTTCCAATAGTTCAAATAGGTAATCGATTATTTCCTCGGCTTCCTTGACGTTTCGGGCTGATCCTTTTTCATAGATTGTATCAGGATTATATTTTAGTTTTAAACCCAAATCGTCTGATATCTTCTCTGATGATGGGAATACGTATAATTGATTGTTGTAGAATTCATTGTTGGATACTGCTATCAGTGAGTCGTGTCTGCTACGATAGTGCCATTTCAACATTTTTGTATCAAAAGTTACCTTTGCATGTTCAAGTATACTTTCCAGTCCTACTGCGCTGTATATTTCATCGTCCTCATCAATTTCCAGTGATGAATCAAAGAATGTTGTTGGTGGAAGCTGTTTTGTATCTCCCATGATGATGTAGTTTTTTCCTCTGAGTAAAGCTCCCATTGCATCCTCGATTTTTACCTGACTTGCCTCATCGAAGATTACATAGTCAAAGAAGGATTCGTAGTATTTTGAATCAAGATATTGTGCAATACTCATTGGGCTCATCATGAAGCATGGCTTTATCTTTGTAATGATATCCTGCGTGCTTGCCAAGGTCTTTCTTATTGGAAGGTGTCTTGATTTCTTGGATATTTCCTTGTTCAACAATCCCAGGCTGGAATATCTTTCAAGACTTGCATGTATATCCGGTATCTTCTCGATTACCATGTTACGTATACGTTTACGGTTTAGTTCTATTGTTCTTTTGTCGAACTTCTTGAAGTCTTCTATCTTCTTATCCTGAATATTGTGGTTGAACTTGTTTAGGGTGTCACTTACAAATATCTTCTTTAATGCTTCATTTGCATAGCTGTATGCAAATATGTCAGTTATGTACTCTGATTCTATCTTATCCTGACGTATCTTTGAGATAATGTCACGGGTATACTCGTTTGTATAGTCTTTGCAGTAGCCATCGAATAATCGGTAGTCATTTATCGTATCGAAGTTTGATGTTAATGATTTTATCTGCTCTTTTTGTTTGTCGTAATCGGATATCTTTATGTTTTTAAAGTCTTTACTATCGGAGCGGTTTACTTTTGTATTGATTTTGGAAAAAGCAGATTCCAGTTTTTTATCCTTTTTATCGATTTGTCCTCTTAGCTTGTCATAGTATTCGAAGTTTGCATCTTTGATAAATTGCAGTGTATCATCTGTGAAGTATCCATCATTTATGGATGTTTTAAATGTATCCAGTTGACTTAATGATTTTTTCAATTCATCGGCATCTGATTCATATGACTTCCAGGACTTTCCAAATATGGCATTTGCCGTTTTTTCTTCTTTTGTTATTTTTTGTCTTAATTCTTCTTTTTTGATTAGATTATTTAACTCGGCAAGGTATTGTTTGTTTGATATTTGTTTATGTCCCATCTTCTGTTTTAACTGCTGTAGTTCCTGTTTATATTTGTTCAATTGGTCATATTCCTTCAGCAGTTGTCCATAGTTCATTGGCTGTGTACAATATGAGTTTACTTCATATCTTATGCTGTTATATTCGTTTCGGTCCTGTGAGAGTTTTATCAGGTCATTGTAAATCTGTTCATCATCGGCCATGTAGTTGTAATAGCCTCTTAGTTGATTTCTCAGGCTTTCAAATTCCCTGTTTACCAATCTCATCAATGAGTTGTTCTTATATTTCTCAAAGAGTATGATCTTGTCTTCAAGGTTTGGATCGTTTATCAGATTTCTTACTGGGGATGTTTCGATTGATTCATGTATTGCCTTCAATACGTGAATGTTATCATCCAATGCCTTGGAAAATAGGTATTCATTTTTGAATTTCGTGTTTGCAAGTAGCTTATTTACTTTTAGGAATTTGAGCTTTAGCTGTTTTAGTGATTTTATATTGTATGTTTTATCATCCTTTGAGGATAACTGATTGTATTCTTCCACGTCGTGGATAATTTCATTCATCGTATCCTTATGTTCATAGTTTTGAAGATTGTTTGATATTAATGACAGCTTGTCAAGTAACTGTGATATGGTCAGTTTCTGATAGTTTTTTAGTCCGATTAATTCACTCATTTCATGGATTAATCCCTTTAGTTCATCGATGTCCTGTATGCTTTCATCAACCAATAATTCCATACCGGTTATTTCGGTGATGTTCAGGTTTGACGTGTCTGTTTTTCTCCAGAAGTTATCTGATACTGGTTTTACCATGTCATATTGCTGTGATAGTGCCGAGAGGTTATCCATGATATTGTCATATTCCTCCGGCGTTAGCTTTTCAACATCATTTATGTGTACGTTTACAAGGGTAGTGTTATTTAATCTTTTGGAGTATTTATCATACATTCCTATCAGATCATAGGTTGTCTTGTTTGATTGTCCGAATTTCTGATAGATTATATCTGCGTAGTCATCAAGATCCTTTTTGATATTGTCAAGGTGTGTGTATGTTCTTGAGTAGTCCTCGGTTATTGACTGTAAGGATAATGTCTTTGCCAAGTCCTGTGTGAATGCTTTTTTATTGTAGTTTTCACCGTGCAATTCAAGACAGAAGTCTCCTAGTCCTACCTTGTCCAGCCTGCTTTTTACAACGTCAAGTGCTACCTTTTTTTCACTGACGAATAGTACCGATTTGTCCATTGCCATTAGTTGTGCTATGATATTTACTATTGTTTGACTTTTTCCAGTTCCAGGTGGTCCTTCCACAACCAAGTCGGCACCGTTTTTAATGTTTTGTATTACTTCCTGCTGGCTTGAATCAGCATCCAATACGTTGTATATGTCAACGGATCTTACGGAGTCGTCATAATCGGTTATTGATACTGTCTCTTCATCATCTTCTTTTTTATTGAAGTATAGTTTTCTGATGTTGTTTTCGTTTATGTTGGTCCATCGGGATAAATCCAAGTCTTCATACATTGCCAGTTTTTTGAAGCTGAATATTGATAGATATACCTCTGAGTTTACTGTCCATCCGTTCTTGTTTTTGATGGCCTCCTCTATCTTTTCGAGGTATTCCTTCATTTCGGCTTTTGAGTTTAGGGATTCATATTCAGGTAGGATGATGTTTATGTCCTTAAGTACGTGTTTTAGTGTTGTGTTATATCGTACTTCCTCATAGTTCCAGGATACCTTATATGTATCATAGTACTTTGTTAGCTTTACGGGAATAAGTATTAGTGGGGCTTTGGATAATTTATTTTGGTAGGATGAATCTTTCCATTCGAGAAATCCTAGTGCCAGAAATAGACTGTTGAATCCTTTTTCTTCTATTGTGGATTTGTTGTCCTTGTAGAGTTTGATTAACTTCCTGTTTAGGCCGTTTTTGTCATCATTTGTCTGGATTTTTAAGTTGCCTTCTGATTCGTCTGATTCATCATCCCATACGTTCTGATGAGTGATGTAAATGGAGGCATCATCTTCATCAAATGATAAGAATTTCATTGATTCTTCTTTTAAAACAAGTTTGTCAAATAAGTTAAGCATGTTTTCGTTTATTATTTCTATGCTTTTGCTTTTTGATGCTGTGAAGTTTAAGAATTTGTTTCTTCTGCTTAAGTCCAGTAAGTTTGTTCGGTACTTGTTTATCTCACTAGTTACAACACTAATATCTTTCTTATCCATAGTTATCCCAATAAATTATATACATATATGTTTGTCAGTAAAAATATTTAAGATTTGTTTTTTTAATTTAAAATAAGTTAAAAGGAGGATTAATCATATATGATGCATTATAATGATTAATAGGAGTATTATAATGATTAATATCAATATGGTGGTTTGATTTGCTTTTATAATACTAATTAATGATGAATCATCATTTTTATCCGGTTCTTCCATATAATAGGGGTTGTGTGTCGTGGGATGAGGATAATTATCGTCGACGGAAAAGTCATCCACGTAGCCGTATTCTGTATTATCTTTTGTAGTTGAACTTGCAATTTGATATTCTTCCACATTAGTGTCTTCCCTGTCCGCGTAGTCATAGTCATCAAGGGTATCATATTTTACTTGTCTATTGATGTAATCATTGGCTCCATAATCATTATCCAGGTAGTTATTTTCCTGTTTGGCATTTTCTGTGTGGAAATTATTTTCATTATTTGATTCATCTATTGAAAAGTCGGATACGAAATCAAATTCATCATTCGATAGAGTCTCTCTTTCTATATCACCCTCCTGTTTAATATGGACAGTATCATTTGTATCATCAATATCCAATAGTGCATTATCTGAGTCTGCATCAAACGAGTCATCCTGTTGTATTGTATATTCTATGGTATTATTATCTTCCGTAAAGTCAAAGTCGTCAAAGAACAAATCATCATTGACACCTGAATCTTTCCTTAAAGACCTATCATTAGTTTTTGTTTCATCACTTTCAATTTTAGTTTTTTCCATGGAAGCATCAAAATCATCAAAGTCAGCCGTAAATTCATTTGTAACATCAGCATCAACATTTTTCCCATCATCACTGTCAATGTCTTCGAAATCGTCAAAGTAGTCATCGGAAGAATCTTCATCAATGCTATCTGAAAGATTATCTGACAGGATATCCTCTTCCAATGCTTCATCCGTTAAAGACTGCTCTTCTTTGGCAGTACCTTCTTGTGTAAAATCAAAGTCGTCGAAGAATAAATCATCATCACTGTCTGAATCATCCTTTGATTCAACGGATGTACCCATGTTATCTGCCAGATCCATTGACTCCCAATTATCACTACCTTGAGAATCATTTGGAGTGGTTTCTGTGGAAAACTCATCCCCCACGAGTTCATTAAAATCATCTTCAAATGAAAAACTGGAGTTATTATATGAAGCTGATGAGTCTTTTGAATCTTTTTCAATCATTTGTTCATCAACAGTAGCCCCTTCTTCAAATGAGAAATCATCATTCACGAAGTCAAAATCAGTGGCTGTTTCATCTTGATTTGTTGAATCTGAAAAGTCATCAATCCATTCCGTGGTTGAATCGTCAGTTGATTGTACGTCGTCAAGTTCATTTTTCGCATCAAAACCATTAACTGTGAAGTCATCATTTGTATAATCAGTTATTGGTGTTTTTTCTTCAAAGTCATCAACATTCAATGAGTCGTCATATGAAAAGTCCTCATCGGTACCTTCTTCTGAATCAGAATAGTTGAAGTCATCACTGAAGTTTGTATTTCCCGTAAATGAGAAGTCGTCACTAAATTCAAAGTCATCTGTAATCATTTCCTGATTCAATTCATATCCACAGTTTGGACAGAAGAGAGCATCTGATTTTATATTGTTTTCACAATTTGGGCATTTTTGACTCAAAAATAATCACCTTATCCTATTGGTTAACTTGAATGTTTTTCTTGAATATCTTATTATTATTTATATTCCTTTTTGATTATAATAAATTACTTTTTATTGGCTTTTGCAATTAGAATTCTTCTTTGAATACGACTGGCTTTAAAATCATATAAGAGAATTGTATCGTATTTTTTCTTCATTGCTCTTTTTGTATGTTTTTCAGGTAAGTGCTATATTCATCCCTCAATACCGAGTATTCTATGAGGTTTGACAAGAATTCCACCATGTCCTCATTATCTATGTATAGCAAATCGGATACGTCTAGTTTTCCCAGTATGATTTTTGATCTTTCATCGAATTTAATTTGTGAATGTTTTTTTATGTAAGTTCTAAGACTTTTTTTAGCTGTACATATGTTTAATCCCACATTTATTGCACAATCATGTGTTATGTAAAGATAGTTGCCATCTGATGTTGCATGTTTTTCGAGATTTAACTCCAAAGCATTGTGAATACATTTGTTATGTATTCTGGAAAGCATTAGAGTTGTATGATCAAGTAGTCTGACTGTCACATATATTACGTCCAGTTGTCCATTTAACTTATAATATATTGTTCTGTAATCGGATGTTACTTCACGTGATAGTGATAGCGTCTGCTGTGATATTCCAGCATCCGATTCCAATTCAATAGGACAGTTAAGCTTGGATAAAATGTGTGTCGTATCCATCAGGGCTTCGTATAAGTTGATTATTGGTGCTATCAAATCATCATTAATTGTGTCGGATATGCATTTTCTATGATATAATTTATTATAAAGGTATTTGTCATGCAGTTTATCATATGGATGTCTTTGATACTTCTCTTTTTTTACTTCATTCAAGTTGTATTCATCCAAATTTATTCTAGTCATCTGTGAAACATCCCTTAAATTATTAGAGTAATAGGGTAAAAATTTTATCCATCTATGATTAAATCCCATAGCATAACTTAATATCATAGTATTACTGTGTTTTATTTAATTTTTTCAATTAATATAATAATTTTCATATAGTAGTATATAAATATTATAATATATGTCTAATAATAATTTTATTCAAAGAGAAAATTTTATAGCTGAAATTTACCATAACGATGATGATGACGAATTACTTAATACTAAAGAGATACTACGGGATAACTATGATTACATATGTGAAAGTATATCTGAAGAAGGATATAAACTAGAAAATCCAGAATGTAACCTATTTAAGGAATTATTATATGATGATAAGGTTGTTGGATTTGTAACCTATGATTATACCAAGGGAGTAGGGGATTTTTCATTAAATGAAATATATGTACTTCCGGAGTATAGGGGAAACAAGTATTTCATCAGTGAACTTGAATATATGCTGATGGGTGGTTCAACGATAAGTATCTATGAACCGACACATAGAATCATTGAGATATTACTTGACAACGACTACGCTAGAAAACTTGACGATAATCTTGTATTAACCTCAATAAATCTTGACGTGAATAAGGATAATGCAGAATGTAGCGTTGACGGCCATACATTGGATGATGATATGATTCATTCATGCAATCTCTATGACTTAAACATGTCAGCATGTCTTGTATTGGAGGATATCAGCAGTGAAGACAAGACCATAATCCATTACAGCAGATGTCTTGATGATGATAACAAGTACTTCTCCGCAAGCAGCATCCGTGAAAACATTAACGATGACTACTTCGAAAACATTAAAAACAGCATACTCTCAAACCATGAGAAATATATTACCACATTAATGGAACTTGAGGAGCAAAAGCCGACGGCCGACTTTGATTTTGATGAACTGATAGGCAGGCCACCACACTTATCAGACTATCTTGAAGGACTGATTAACGAACAAATCATTACAAAAGATAAGGCACTGGAGATTCAAGCCCAGATGATTGATGAATATGATAACGGATTAGTCCTATCAGAATCATTGCTTAAGAGATTGGAATACCTGTCAATGGAAGACCTTATAAATGAGGAAAAAATAGAGGAAGGCTTTGATAGCAGTGAATTTGAATTGAAATGTCCATACTGTGAGTTTCCAACAACCCCTATCAACAGGACATGTGATGTATGCGGTTATAAACTTGATAATGAAGCATTTGCAGAGGCAATGTCATTTGAGGACATTAAGGAGGACATCATAGAAAATGTTAAGGAAATGAAAAATAATGGCCTGAGTGATGAAGAAATTATGTATATAAGCAGAGAGTTTACAAGTTCAATGAAAAGTGGCTCCGAAGTTGATGAGGAAATAGAGCAAATGCTTCTGGAAATAGTTTCAAACGTCTTGGAAGATAAAAAACAATAGTATAATAAGTATACTATTAACAATTACTTTTTTTGATTTTATTTATAAAATGGACAGTTATTCCCAATGCACTCCTTATTTAAACTGGAATAACTACAGTGTATATCCTTTTTTTCCATTTGAATATCAAACTGATTGCTTACATAGTCTATGGCGGCATTTATTGATAGATACGCGTCTCTTTTACAGCATCTTGGCCCACCATGTGTAGCTACCTCCTGTAATGCCAGGGATGTCATCATATTGGAATGACTGAAGGCCTCTGTAGCAAGCGGTGTTGAATTGGTTATTACTGACATGAATATTCCTGTACTTACACAGGCCCCACATGCACCATAATATCCACAGAAGCCCCCAGGTACTTTACTTGCACGTTTTATGAGTTCCTTTAATGATTCTTCAAGGTTAATATCACCACCGGCATTTTTATATGCCGTTAGAAGTGATGCTCCGACAAGTACGTGGTGTTCCGGTCCATGCATGTGACAAAAGGATTCATTCATTAGTTTTTCTAGTATTCCTATTGGATTTTTGGATTTTTCCTTTAAAAGTATGCCGTAGATACTGTTTATGCCGTTCATGTGACATTCATCACAGACGTAATGTCCATTTACACATCTCATTTTACTGTACTGTTTCTTATTGCATATGAAACATTTCATATATTCATCATTTGACAGGTACTCTACTGGTGAATTGCATATTATACACTCATTTTTCATAGTATCCTCCGATAAAAACGTTTTTATGTATTGAATACTTTGTTGATAAAATTATTTAAAATTATTGAAATATATTTATTGTAGAATTTGCAAGAGTATCCTCCTTATCCTATCAAAGCATTATTATTGATTTTAGGGGTTATTAAGAAAGATATTAATAATCCAAATGATAAAATATTTAACAATATTTAATGTAAATTGAGGCATAGTATGAATGATATTATTTTTAAACAGATAGGCTACATCAAAAGTCCATTTGATAATGTTGAGGATGTTCCAAAAAGGGTGGATGATGCCATGACTGTGGAGGGAGAACTTGTAATTGATGAGCAATACCTTGAAAGCATGGCCAATATGAAGGTTGATGAGGAATATATGGTTATCTTTTATCTGGATAAGTGCAATGGATTTAAACAGACCGTTCCTCTTAGGGGAGATGGACCGTTGACTGCATTATTTTCAACAAGAGCTCCTTGCAGGCCAAATCCAATAGGAGTTTCCAATATAATTATTAAAGAGATTAATGCTAATGTTATTAAGTTTAACGGCGTTGATATGCTTAATAATACTCCCATACTTGATATTAAAAAAGTTTTTTAAGATAACTGGTTAACAATGGTTCAATCCATTTTATTTCTTTTTTTAAATATTTTAAATCAGAAAAAATTTATGATTCTATAGTATCAGAATAAAAAATATAAATATAACATTGTTATAAATATAACATTGTTAAGTAAAGGAAGTAATCAAAATGGAAGATTGGAATGAAGAATATATCAATAACCTAAAAGAAGTAGATAAACACATTAAAGACTCAAAAATAAAATTAAACTATGAATTTATCACCCAACATTATTTTGAGATGTATGAAGTAGCATTGAATGCAGGAACAATCATGCCCTACCGATTCAACACAATAGGACTGGCATATACCGGCAATGAACATAACAAGCCAACCAGATTCAAAAATTTCGACCCCAAAGTAAAAGAAAGACTGGTCAAATCATATGCAAAAAGAAACGAACTGCAATACAAATACAAGGATCCACAAGTGGATTCAAAGGAAAAATATGAAAAATTTCTGGATAAGGAAATATATGACTTTATAGAGGAATTCCCACAATACAAAGATATAATACTAGAAGAAATATGAATAGGATAAAGATATTACCTCATGAATTATGAAAGGACACTGCTACAATAGAAATATATTAATACTACATCAGTAAAAATAATATATGCAAAAAATTCATTGAAAAATTAATAGAGGTAATTAAATGCCAGAAGAAAAAAACTTAGTTATCGCATTAGTATTATCAGTCATAATTTCAGGAGTAGGTAACGTATACAATGGCCTTGGAAAAAGAGGACTGGTTGAGCTGTTAATTTCAATCGTATTGACCATGGCAATGTTTCCAATCGGTCTTATCTGGTGGGCATATGTAGTATATGATACATACGTATGTAACGTTGCAATAAACTCAAATCAGGAGATTCCAAAGTTACTTACCGTTTTTGAAATAAATGAATAGGAGAGTAAATTCTCCTAAAAAAATTTTTTAAATTACTATTTTTTATTGTTGCTTTAGATAAGCCTCGTTAACCTTAGGTGTATCCGGCAATAGAGGTCTTGAATAGAAATCCGGATTGTTTTTAATTTCAACCAATGATTCGTTCATAACGGCTATCCTTTTACTATCTGCCGGATGACTTGAGAAGAAATCAAACTCGTTACCCTTGTTTTTTGAGAAGTTTTTCCAGAATTCCGGTACAATGTCAACATTATATCCTGCAAGATATGCAACTATTAAACCTAACTTATCGGCTTCCAATTCATGATTACGGCCCCATGGCTGAGTTAGTAGATAGTGTGACCCCATATTTGCTATGTTTGTGGCAGCTTGTGTAAGTTGGCTTGCCCCCCTGATTCCGAATAATTCCAGTATCATACCGATTATATATGAGAATGAGAATATTGAATTCTTGGTCTTCTGTACGCTGGCACTGGTACGTGAATGATCAAGAAGTGCATGTGATACCTCATGTGAAAGTACAAATGCCAGTTCTTCCTCGTTTCTCATGTACTGCAATATACCAGAGTATACTATAATCTTTCCACCAGGATAACAGCATGCATTTGCTATTTCACTATTTACAAGATGTACCTCCCAGTCATAGTAATCCTGAACGTAATCAAGACGATTAATCTTTTGAAGATACTCCTGAACCGTATTAATAAGTTTGCTTGTTACATTATAAACCATCTGCCCGGTAGGTGTCTGATCCAATATCTGATATTTTTTAATCTCAGTATAATACGCGTTATAACATTCATTTAAGAATTCATCATCATTTATGTTATCATAGTGTTTTTTACCCGTGAACGGATTTAAATTACTCCTACTATCCTTACTCATCACAAGAACCTCCAGATATTTTATGCATAATCTAAAAAAAAATAATACTATTTTTCTTTAATTGTATAAGAGTTTGTATTAAAAGGTATTTATAAGTTGTATGATTAATCATTATGAAAATGGATAATTAAAAGAATAGATGAAAATGAAAATGAGTTAAAAATAGGGGATTATAATTTTTTTCCACAATGCATGCAATATCGGTCCGTTAATTGTATGCTGCCCCCACAATTCGGACAGTGAAGGTTATTCAAATTTAATCCACATCCGTTGCAGAATGCATCACCTAAAACTACGACACTGTTACAGTTGGGACAGTTAAGTTGTGTTTGGAAGGTGTGTGTTGTAACGTTGTCGCCTGCTTGACCA
>ODAI014132842.1_pt1 | contig 12924 bp, 7 predicted proteins | sample 1539321 | NCBI WGS metagenome assembly ODAI01 (sample SAMN02144231, study PRJEB22623) | gut metagenome | biome: sheep rumen | host: Ovis aries | place: New Zealand | reverse complement strand
GCATGTGTTAAGCCTGCCGCTAGCGTTCATCCTGAGCCAGGATCAAACTCTTCATTGTAGAATATCATTGACTCAACTCCCACCCCCGAAGGAGAGGGAGAGCGTCTGTCTGTCGTTAAGCCAGATTGCCATGGAAGATGACCCGGTCACATTCGGATGTCATTGCTGTCTAATGTATCTTGTACTGACGGTTTCCTGTTCACTTTTTCTGAACTTGTTTTCCTGTACTACTTTGTCTCGTTGGGCATCATTTCAAAGATCGCAACCTGTCCCACGAGGGGAGAGGGCTCGCGAGAGCGGCGGGAGTAAACCTTAACCCTGAGTGGCTCAGGGCCCCGTTTCTCGTTTGCGGGTGCAAAGGTACGGCGACTTTTTCATTCCTGCAAGCGTTTCGCAAACTTTTTTGCAAAAAATATCGGAAAAGATGGAAAAGAGGGGGCACGAAGGGGACGGGGGAGGCGGGGCTCGCGCGCGTACATTTAATTATTATATAATAGGAGGAATGAGGAAGAAAGTCGGAAGATATAAAACGGTGCGAATATCGTTGTTAAGTGAATTATGGGCGTTGGTATATTAGCGCCAAGGCGGTTGAATATATATTTTTCCAGTTTTTTTATTGTCTGAACGTGTGGTTTTACTAATTTTGTGGCGTACAAATATAAATAAGCATTATGTCTATGAATACAACCTTTTTGTTGCACATCGCAGTAGCAGCGTTTCTTGGCGGTGCGATAGGTATGGAACGCGGTTACCGTGCAAAGGAAGCTGGTTTCCGCACGCATTTTCTCGTAGCGCTTGGTGCTGCTTTGTTCATGATACTGTCGGCCCATGGCTTCGACGGTGCTCTTACGACCGAAGGTCATCGGTTAGATGTGTCCCGCATAGCGGCACAGGTGGTTTCGGGTATCGGCTTCATCGGTGCCGGTACGATAATCTTTCAGCGCCAGATGGTGCACGGGCTCACAACCGCTGCAGGCCTATGGGTCACGGCAGCCATCGGCATGGCAGCAGGAGCTGGAATGTATGGGCTTGCCACGTTTACTACATTGCTCGTACTCATCGGTTTGGAGGCCCTCAACTGGTTGTTGCCTCATATAGGCCATCGCAATATCGACGTCACCCTTTGTGCCAACGATCGTGCTTCATTACAGGCTGTTTTGCAGCATCTGAAGGACGACGGAGTGGCTATAGCTAACTTTTCGCTCAGTGAGAAAGCCTTAGGTACTCAGCCTGTTGTGTCACCCGATGGCTCGGTATCGCCGTCAGCTATAGCTCTTGACGGAGACAGTACTTTTGGTGGCGAATCCGTGGAAACTAAAGCCGCCAACCGAGTCTTTCGACGTTACACGATGAAATTGGAGCTCAAGACATCGCGTAGCAAATACGGAGAACAGATACTCCATTTTATGACGGGGCTGGATGGCGTTGAAATAGAAAGCATAGAATGAGAATGGCAATGCTATAACAGCTTCTGAGAGAGCCCATACGAGACCTTGGGATTTTACCAGAGGCGATTTATAAAACGTGCCAGAGGGGTGGTGTGTAGCTCCAGCACCGCGGGGCATTGGGTGAAGCGGGATGGCTTGATGTGTCTGATAGGGGGTGCAGGAACGAATGTAGAGGAGAGGGTTCAGAAGCATGCAATGGCGAAAAAACTTTTAAGGATGCGGGTTGTTCGGTCACGACCGAACAACCAGTGCTTCTATTTGTATAGGTTGATGCATGCGATTATATAGGCAGATTCTTCAGGTTGTGTTGTTTGATGCTTCCGTTTGTATAGGCTGATACTACTGATTATATTTCTTTGTTTCCTGGAATTCCACCTATGTACATACTGCTTTCTGGTTTGAAGGTTCCAAAGGTCCTTTATCGATATAAGCGGCAAACCTATCTAAATTAACGTTAACCATGTCAAACAGGCATTGCTGGTGCGTTCATACAGGCTAAGGAACTCATTATTCTCTAATTTCTATTATTCTTTTATTTCTATATTCTCATGTCCTTTCAATATTTTTATTTACCTTTGCGAAGTCATTAAAGGCATATTGAGATCTTTGACATACTGTTGTGAATTGCTTGAAATTCTTCATCTTTGCACTATCATAAACACCGGGATATAGTTGCTCAGCTTTATGGAAATCGTTGTGAATTGCTTGAAATTCTTCATCTTTGCACTATCATAAACACCTAGCAGGTGTAGTCGCATTATCTTGCTGAAGTTGTGAATTGCTTGAAATTCTTCATCTTTGCACTATCATAAACACCAAAATCTAACAAAACTCAAATCACTATGGAGTTGTGAATTGCTTGAAATTCTTCATCTTTGCACTATCATAAACACCAGCTAAAGGTTATTGAAACTGATATGAATAGTTGTGAATTGCTTGAAATTCTTCATCTTTGCACTATCATAAACACCCTTCGGAGGTGACGATGTTGCCGTCTTCGTGTTGTGAATTGCTTGAAATTCTTCATCTTTGCACTATCATAAACACCTAAAATGTGTAACAATTTAGGCGAAAATGTGTTGTGAATTGCTTGAAATTCTTCATCTTTGCACTATCATAAACACCCTGCGACAACCGCTTGCTGACCACCCAGCAGTTGTGAATTGCTTGAAATTCTTCATCTTTGCACTATCATAAACACCTATTGTTGAACTAAAATAAAGAAAGGATAGTTGTGAATTGCTTGAAATTCTTCATCTTTGCACTATCATAAACACCATCTCACCATTATAGTCAAGGTTATGGTATGTTGTGAATTGCTTGAAATTCTTCATCTTTGCACTATCATAAACACCATAAGGCAATTAAACCAATTTCTTTTAGAAGTTGTGAATTGCTTGAAATTCTTCATCTTTGCACTATCATAAACACCACGATGTGTGTAAGATAGTATAAGTCAAAGATTTACGGATAAAATTAGGATTCAAAAAAAGTTTATGATTTGATAGCGGGTTCTGCAGAGAAAAACAGAATCCGCTATCGCAAAGAAGAGTCAAGGTGATGTGTACGTCAGAAGAGTTCAAGCTGTTGTCCTGGAGCTGACGGTGCTTTCTCTTTCTTGCCAAAGAATAGTTCAATGTCTGCGAACTGCTTGTCCGTGATTCCCAATATGCCAACATTTCCATATTCAGGCAATGCAGCTTTGACACGCTTAATGTGTACGTCCATGTTCTCGCGACTGGCGCAATGCCGGATATATATGGAGAATTGGAACATAGTGAAGCCGTCGCCCATGATGTCCTTTCGGAACTTGGCTGCAGCTTTGCGTTCCTTCTTAGTGTCGGTTGGTAGGTCGAAGAAAACGAGAATCCACATCACACGAAACTGACTGAAACGTGAGGCATCTGCGGCAATCATAGTTTTATCCTTCCATTTGTGGATAACTCACTTTGCGCAACTCCCCGCTGAAACATTTATAGAGCGAGGCTGTGGTTTGCGTTGCAGCTATCATCAGTGGGCTGCGTTTGCCGTCAATGACTACGTCCAGCACAGGGATTGCAAGTAGTTCGGCTTTCAGCTCTTTGGTGAGTTCGGAATAGTCGGCATACTTGTGGATAATTTTTATGACAAGCTCATCCACATAGGGTCTGTAAGGCTCCATGATGTCATCTGCAAGACAGTAGGCGTTGTAGCGATTGTGATGGTGGATTCCTAATGTAGGTAATAATCCACTTCCTACAAGAGAACGGGCTATGACGGCACGTAAGATAGCATAGCCGTAATTTAGGAGGTTGTTTGGCGGTTCGCCATCGCGTCCACGTACGAAGTCAGGAAGCTGTGGGAATATGTTGCGCCAGTAGTAAGCCGCGGCTCTTGCTTCGAGGTTGTCTGCATCGCCGCTGCGCACCTCATCCACCCATACTTGCATACAACGTGTCTCAGCCTCGGTATGACGACGCAGCACAACCTCTTGATTGGTAATCTTCTGGCGAATAGTTTGCTGCCAAAGCTGTTTACGTAAAGGCAGAGAGGCATCGAGTTGTTCACGAAAGCGTTCGTTCTGGAGCGTGTTGCCATAGAGTGGCAGCATCAGTCCCACGGGCATGCTTCGGCTGTCGCAGGTGATGAGGGCTGCGTTGTTCTCTAAGAGCGCTTCCATGGCACCCGTAGTAATGGTGATACGTTTGTTGTCGAGAACTACTACGCCAATGTCTTCAATCGGGATTGTACGCTCGTTCATTTTCTTGAACTCATGTGTCAAGCTTTCATTCTTTTCCACGTCGGGAATCTGGATGACTAATTGTCCGTTGCGTAGGCTAAGGTAAGCAGGGTTAGAGAAGTAAAGCGTTTTCTTGATCATAGGCAGGTCATAACAGTTTCTTGAGCTCTTCGATATCAGGCAAGGTATTCCGCAGTTCCTCTGGCATGTCGGTTGTTGTCCTATATGTAGCAACGCCCATGGGCTTGGCGTAATCCCGTATGACAAACTCCACATATTCCCGATTCGCTTCTTTGCATAGAACAATGCCGATGGGTGGATTCTCATGCGGTTTCTTCACTTTGGCTTCCAGAATGGAGAGGTAGCCCATGAGTTGGCCTAAATATGATGTCTTAAATTCTCCTGTTTTCAATTCAACGACCACAAGGGCATTGAGTTCGCGATTGAAGAACAGCAAATCGGGGAAATGTTCCACTCCGTATATTTCCAAGTGGTATTGGTTGCCAACGAACGTGAAGTCACGTCCGAAAGTCATGATGAACTGCTTGACATTCTGCACAATCTGTTGCTCGACCTCTCGTTCATCCACATCAATAGCTTCTCGTTCCCCAATCTGCTCTACGTTGATGAAGTCCAGCAGATAGGAGTCCTTGAACATCATCACGGCTTTGCGAGCCAGTGTTGCATCGGGAATGTTTTGTGAAAAGTTGCTTGGCATCGCATCGCGATGACCATAGGCATCCTCTTTGATGAGCTTTTCAAGAGCCTTCACCGATAGATTTTCCTCTGCTGTGCGATGGATGTAGTAGTAGCGAGCTTCAATATTTTGGGTGCTGGAATAAATTTCAACATGATGCGAAAACGGCACTCTAAAGAAGTCATCTACAGGAAAAGACTTGAGGTCAGGAATTTGAATAGAATGATATATATCGATTTGATTATATGCGGGTTGCAAATCGTCCGTTGTGACGGACGATTTTGCAGCGTTCAATTCGCCCATCGTGGTTGGCGAGATTTCGGCGGTTGCCGAAGAATGAGAAATGTCCGTTACGACGGACGATTTGGCGTCTAATAGTGTCCAGTGTTCATAGAACAGACGCATTTTTTTGAGACTGGTGGCTGAATATCCTCTCAACCCAGGCAACTCCTTACGCAGTATCTGGCTGATGGACTCCAATGCACCAGTTCCCCATTTACCTTTACGGGTATTCAGAGAAATATATTTGCCGATAGCAAAATATACGGCTAACTGGATTCGGTTGACGCCCTTTGCAGCCTCATATTGGCCTTGAAGAATAGCCTGCTTGATGGTTTCAGCTGCGGGCTTGTAGGTTGTTATGTGGGTGGTTGCCATTTTGAATGATGTATTTCTTTATGATGAGAGGCTTCTTGTATTAGTTTTCTTTCGATGGTAGTATATCGCCAAGATGATTGACACGGACTTTGACAATGTCTTCAAGTGAAGATAAAGACGATAGATGGAGAAATGTTATGCCTTTAAGTTTATTGTCTTCGAGAACATTCGTTTCAAGGTGGTGTCTTAGCACGTAATGCCTCTGGATTGCTGTTCCTATTCCAGTCTTTGACATCTTCTGCACCCTATACAAATGCTTACTAATCTCCGCCTTGTTTTTCGGGTCGAACAAATCAATCGCTTTCGGATCGAAGCCATGTTCAATATCGGGGAAGATGAAGTATTCATTCTGTTTCATGGAGAAAAGGAACTTCCAACCTTCAGCGGAATGGAATTCAGTGTCAACTACGGGGATACCAAGTGCCTTGCGTGTTGTTGCTTCCAAGAATGAAACGGCTACGTCTTGTAAATTACCCTCTGCATCCCGATACACGGCAATATGATGGGTGCTGGCTGTCTGCACAAAATCTACAGGTCGTTTCTTACCCTCGTTGTCCGTGATCACTTTGCCGAAGTGGTCTTTGGCTTCATGCAAGGGAATGGCGCTGAGGACTCCACGGATGCGAACGCTCTTGATGGTGATTTCTTTTTCTTTATTTAGGTAGATGGGATTCTCGTCAAGGTTTGCGAATGCTTTCTTCGGGTCACCACCGAACTCGTCGAGGCGTTCTTGTAGGATCCGGCGTACACCTGTGTCGATGACTTTGTCCAACTTAAGGTCGGGTGAGACAGGTTTGCGGATGGGGTAGTAGTCCTCGAAATAGACGAGCTTCACGCGTGGTGGAACTTGCTCGGCGTGCTGCTCGTTGAGCCAGATGGGATTCTTCTCAGGCGAATTTTTTCCCGTGAAGGCTTTCTTGGGGTCGTTGCTGTACTCTGCTAAGCGGGCAATGACGGCATCGCGATACATCTTCTTGGCAATCAGCGTGGCGCGTTCCAGAGTCATTTTACCATCTACTTTTACCTCTTCCGAGATACGATGCAGCGTGTGGCCATAGATGGTTTCGTTGTGTAATTGTCCGCGAGGTGTCAATTGGATTTTCTTATTGATACCTCCTTTAGTCTTCGACTTGTTGACATTCTGTGTCATCACCTTGTTCTTGGCTTTGATGGAGATGAGGATGTCTTCGAGTTGGCGCTTAGCTTCTGCCCGGAACACGTCAAGGGGCATTGGAGCGCGGAAACGCAATTTGCCATGGCTGTCGCGATAGAGGTATTTCTGCTCAATGCCATAGATGCTGCTGCTTTTATCACTCCGCGCATTGAGGTTGTTGAGGTACTGAATGAAGGCCGGCTGTGTGAAGGCAATGGTCAGTGCATCCATAGCATGGTGGCGATGGTCGTTGCGTTTGGTCCAATCTTTGATGCGTCGAATCTCACGCCCATCCTTGTCTTTATAGGTTTCAGTAAGACCGAGACGGTTGTATTTGTCCCAGTTGAGTTCCTGCATGACATCGACGAGTTGCCAGTCTTCACGCAGGCGGTCGGTGATACTGCCGATGGTGGGAATGACCTGTGGCACCATGTCCTCCAGAATCTCACGTGCTTTCTTGGCGATGTACTGCGAGTTGCGCAAGTCGCGGTCGATGAAGCCATCGGGAATGTCGGCTTCGCGCATGAGCAATTTATCGTGCTTGGCTTTGCCGATGATGCCTTGTTTGTAGAGATTGTCGATTTTTGTTTTGTACTCGGCAGCTTTTTCTTCACCCCATTTGCCAAGGATGTAGTCGTAGGCGGTGGCGTTGCTCTTTTCGATATTGATGTCACGTGCTTCCAAAGTCTTATTAGAGAAGGAATCATCGAAGAGTCGAGCCTGCGGAATGATGTGCTCTATGTCGAAGTTCTTGCTGAAAAGTTGGTCGCGAGGGATATAAGTGTCAGAGTAAAGCGTTTTGAAGCCGTTGTCCTTCAGCTCCATATAGAGCTTATATCGGATGATGTCATTGCGGCTGACGTGTTGGATGCCGAACTCTGATTCAAGCTCTTTACGATATTTCTCATTCAAGAGGTTTGCTGCGTTGATGTCTGAAGTTGTTTTTTCGCGTTCCTTGGCGCTCTGTTTCAAGTCGCGTGCCAACTCAATTCGGATTTCATCTGGCTTTCCATATTCTTCAACGACAGCATTGACGACATTGATCATCTGATTGAGAATCTTCTCTACGACGGGATTGCGGAGGGCATTGCGAGGCAACAGTTCGAGGCGGTCTAAGTATTTGCGGCTGGCGAGTTCCTCCTTGGTGCGTGAACGTTCGGAGTGACGATAGCCAGCGTATTCGCATGCTACGCTATAATCATTGCCAGCTTTCATGAACGGCAGAATCTTGCGCATGGCTTTGGCGCTGAGGCTTCCGTAATCCTCTTGGAACGTGACATTTGCCAGCACCTGAGCATATTCGCGGTCGCAATGACAGAGGCTTTGCAGCTTGGCAATCAATGCTTCCGTGCCCGTTTTGGAATTGTCGCCTTCGTAGGAATACAACAGATGCCAAAGTTGGTATAGAGGTTGTTGGTCAAAGGCATGGCCCTCAAGTTCTGCATCGAAATGAAGAATGTCTGTGTTAATACCAATAGCCTTGAAGACCGATCCAGTCACTTCTTCAATCTCTACAGCCTTCAATTTCTTGATGTCGTACTCTTCGTGTCCGGAGAGTGCGATAATGCTGAAGAAGGCTTGGTAAAGTGCAGACAAAGTGCGGTTGCCCTCTACTTCCTTATAGTTGAGGTCATATTTCTTGGCTGCTTTTCCAAAGAGTATGTTGAGTACTTCGCGCTTGGATAGCTTCTCTTTATATTGTAGTTCGCGCGCGAGCGATTCTTTCTCTTCGAGGTAGAGGAAACGTCTTTTCTCGGTGGGGGAGAAGAGGTCTTCACCAGCATCTTCGAATTCTACTTGCAGGTTGTTGAGTACTTGCCAGACCTTAAACTCCTGAAATAGGGGCGATGACTTGGGGCAAACCTTGAGGCCTACGGTCTTATTGCGTGTCTTTCCATCTTCTTGTACTTCCACCAGACGGCGCTCAAAAGTGCAAATGTCCAGCATCGCCTTCTTGCTCTTGAGAGGTCGCTGATAGAAGATAATCTCGTCGCGAATTTTCTTCTTTAATTCAGGAGTCAGCTCTTTGTGGAAACGAGCCTGAGTATTCCATATCTGCTCAAATTCATCAAGATAGTCCTGTCGGTAGAAGGTCGTATTCTTCAAACTATAATGTGGATCGGCTTCAAGCTTTTTAACGAGGTATTGTCCAATGGTCTGATGATTGAAATAGAGTTCCTTGGAGCGGTCGCTGATGGCACCGAGGTAGCCGCTACTGTTGTTGATAGCCCCATTGATATCGGCAATGACAAAGGCCAATTCTTCGGGCGTGAGTTGGCGTTGCAAAGCCTCTGCACGCCATCTATACTGCTGAAGACGGCGGTCGGTACCTTTGTTGTCGGCTGTATAGATGCCATACTTTCCCAAGAATATCTTGGTGGTATTCGTCTTGGATTTTCCTTGAAGCTGATGATAGAAATCTTCGGTCAGGATGTCGGCATGGAAAGAACGTTGGAATGTCCAAACGGCATCCAGCTCAGCTACTAAATCAGATCGATAGAAGTCGGGAATAAACTTTTTGCTTGCTAACAGGAGGTCATAGGCATATTGACCAGGTGTGAGGCATTGGTCATGGAGCTGCTTGGCTATTTCCATGCCATCGATGAGTGTTCCTTCCTCTGTAGATTGAGCTTTACGGCTGCTCTTGTACCCTCGCTTTTTGTTTATCATCAATAAAATGCGTGCCAGTTCCTGTAACGATACCTCGTCAGTTGCTGCTTTGGCACGAGAATAGAGAGTCGTAAAAGTGGTTCGGGGACCATTCTCTGAAAGTATGGTTTCGTCTTGGATGATGTTAGCCGCTTTCAGTAAAGTAATAAGTCTATCTCTGCGTTGCTTGAAACGTTGCAGGTTACGCCGCATACTACGTTTAAGCGTACGGTCAGCATTAGTCGTAATACTTTTTCCTTTCTCGAAATTTGTCTGTTCGTCAACGGTTAGCGGTACTACTCTTACACCAAGGCGTGTAATAGAGGATCGCTCGTTGTTATTCTCTGCTTCATTGACCAATGCCCAACCGATGCTGGTAGTGCCTAAATCTAATCCTAAGATGTGTTTCATGCGGTAAATGAGTTAATGTTTTGAGGGCAAAAATAAGTAAAAAACCTTGAAGAAGGTCAAAAGTATGCTGAAAAGTTTGTTTATTCATTCATAATATCTACCTTTGCCATCGAATTTCAGCAATTCACAATAAGGATTATTCCGTTGTGAAAACATTCAGGTTCCTGCCCTCGTCCTTTAACGGGGGCTTTTTTATTGTATACTTTTGATGTCCTTGAAATGGTTGGATACATCTAATGTTGCACCTTTTTGCTCTCTGCATAACGACTTGAGGAGGTGGGAATTTAAACTGGGTGTTGATTTTTTATTTTTTCATGTAAAAGCTTTCGGAAATGTGTGCTATTCACTACTTTTGCAGCATGACAGACAACGATGTCATACGAGGCCTGGGACATGACGGACTACATCTATAGGCTGACAGAAAAACAGATTATCACTTTTATTATAGACAAAATGGACGCAAAACGTATTACGCCTGACCTTATCATGGATTTGGCAGAAAATGAGATTTTTGTGTTTGGCAGTAATCTGGCCGGTATGCACGGCGGTGGAGCTGCGTATATCGCGCTGAAGAAGTTCGGTGCCAAGCTGGGACAGGGTGTTGGACTGCAGGGACAGAGCTACGGCATCCCAACGATGCAGGGCGGCGTAGAGACGATAGCGCCCTATGTTGATGAGTTCATAGCTTTTGCTCGGGAGCATAGGGAACTGCAGTTCCTCGTCACGCGTATCGGCTGTGGCATAGCTGGCTTCGATGCCGAGGAGATTGCGCCGTTGTTTGTTGAAGCCAAAGGCGTGGAGAACATCAGCTCGCCGCGTGACTTCTGGAATGTTCTTGGTTGAAAAGCCAGGACTTTAGCGAAATGTCTGTCGCATGGACAGACGTTCATGTTATTCCGGCTGGCTGCTTGCCATCGTGATGTGCATCGCCATCTGTCGCATGGACAGACGTTCATGTTATTCCCCCACGCATGTTCGTAAGGGCTAACGTAAAATAAATCCGCCGCCAGACACTTCAATGAGTGTGCTGGCGGCGGAGTATAAAGGATGTTGAGGGGATGCTTCCTTGTAGGTATTCTTGAGGTGATGTTAATATGATGGTAGCGTTACTTCAGCCAGCGTGCGAGCCAGTCGAAGTAGGTGCGCTGCCAGAGAATGCCGTTCTGGGGATGGAGCACCCAGTGGTTCTCGTCGGGGTAGAGGAGAAGCTCAGCTTCGATGCCACGCATACGGGCTGCGTTGAAAGCGCTCATGCCTTGTGTTGCATTGATGCGGTAGTCCTTCTCGCCGTGGATGCAGAGGATGGGGGTGTCCCACTTGTCGACGAATAGGTGGGGTGAGTTGCGATAGGTGCGGTCGGCATTGGCTGTGCGGTCGCGGTTCCAATAGGCATCGTCGTACTCCCAGTTGGAGAACCAGTTTTCCTCGGTCTCGGTGTACATGGCTTCGAGGTTGAAGGCTCCGTCGTGAGCGATGAAGCACTTGAAGCGCTTGTCGTGGTGACCGGCGAGGTAGTAGACGCTGAAGCCGCCGAACGAGGCACCTACGGCACCCATGCGGTCGCGATCGACATAGGGCAGTGAGTCGCAAGCATCGTCGATGGCGCTGAGATAGTCGCGCATGCATTGACCTGTCCAGTCGCCAGAGATTTCTTCAAGCCATTCCTGTCCGAAGCCGGGGAGGCCGCGGCGGTTGGGGGCGATGATGACGTAGCCTTGCGATGCCATGATGTAGAAGTTCCAGCGATACGACCAGAATTGCGAGACGGGCGACTGGGGACCACCTTCGCAGAAGAGGAGTGTGGGGTACTTCTTCGAGGGGTCGAAGTGAGGTGGCTTTATGACCCAGTAGAGGAGCTGCTGGCCGTCGGTTGTCTTGCACCAACGTGGTTCGGAGGAGCCTGGGGCAAGCTGCGAGAGGATGTGGTCGTTCTCGGCGGTGAGGCGGGTTGCAACAGCTGAGCTGTCGCCTACGCTAACGGTATAGAGGTCGGCGGGGTGGAAGAAATCGTGGCGCTCCATGAGGAGGCGAGCACTTGCAGCCCCATCGGCTGATGCCGGGGACACTGTGGTAGATGAGGGGATGAGCTGCAGGGCTCCCCAGTCGGCTTGGTCGTTGGTGAGCTGGGCGACTTGGCCTTCGAGGTTGGTGCGGTAGAGGTTGACGGTGGCGTGCCAGACACCTATATAATATAAGGTGTTGTTGTCGGCACCCCATACGAAGTCGTCGACGTTGGAGTCGAAGGACTCGGTGACATAGCGTTTCTCCCCGCTCGCGATGTCGAGGATGCAGAGTCGCTGGCGGTCGGCCTCATAGCCGTTGCGGGGCATGGAGAGCCATGCGAGGGAGCGTCCGTCGGGCGAGAACTTGGGATTCTGATCGTAGCCAGGGTTGTTTGCGAGGTTTTCGGGTGCGTTGACGGCCTGCTGCTTCATGGTCTTGGAGGGCTCTATGGCTGGCTCGACGTAGTCGGCTGGCTTGCAGAGGTTCTTGGCCGTTCGCGCTTCGACGTCGAAGAGGAAGATGTCGGAGTCTGTGCTGATGCTGTAAGCGAGGCCAGTCTTGGTGCGGCATGTGTAGGCGATGCTCTTGCTGTCGGGGCTCCACGCCAGCTGTTCGATGCCTCCGAAGGGTTCCATGGGGCATTCGAAGGGCTGGCCTTCGAGGATGTCGAACTCTTTGCCGCTCTCGAGGTCGAGGACGAAGGGATGCGGTATGCTCTCGACGTAGTGGTCCCAATGGCGATACATCAGGTCGGTGATGACGCGACCGGTGCTCTTGGGCAGGTCGGCGGGTCGCTCCTTGATGATGTCGTGGAAAGGCACTGCCTTGATGAGGATTACGCGCTTCTGATCGGGCGAGAAGAGGAAGCCTTCGACAGCGCCGTCGGTGTGGGTGAGTTGCTTGCGTGCCTTGCCGTTGGCGTTCATGGTCCATACCTCGCCCTTGCTGGCGAAGGCGATGCAGTCATCGGAGAGCCATGCGGGTGAGGAACCGAGGCCGAGAAGGAGTTCTTCGTTGTCGGTTGCGGCTGAGTCGCAACATACAGGACGGGTGTAGAGGAGGGTGTTGCTGCGGTCTTCCTCGACGCTGTAGTAGGTGACTTGATAGCAGACGTGCTTGCCGTCGGGCGAAGTGGCGTAGCTGCCTATGCGCCCCATAGCCCACAGGGTCTCGGGGGTGAGCGTGT
>ODAI012576573.1_pt1 | contig 12924 bp, 9 predicted proteins | sample 1539321 | NCBI WGS metagenome assembly ODAI01 (sample SAMN02144231, study PRJEB22623) | gut metagenome | biome: sheep rumen | host: Ovis aries | place: New Zealand | reverse complement strand
TACAGCGATGAGTATGTAAACGTTAGTATTATCGACAAGGAAGCGGTTCTGAAAGTAGCACAAGAAAAGCAAATCGATGGCATCATGTCCTTTGGAGTTGACCCTGGAGTCGTTTCTGCCTCATACGTGCAAAACAAGATGGGATTACCATCTTTTGGTCCATTTGAGTCAGTGGAAATTCTTCAGAACAAAGATAAATTCCGTGCTTTCCTAACGAGAAACGGTTTCAATGTTCCTCAAGCGAAAGGGTTTGACAGCATAGATGCTGCAATGAACGATATATATTGGTATCCTTGGCCTGTCATTGTAAAACCTACAGATGCTGCAGGCAGTAAAGGAGTTACCAGAGTTGACCGTCCAGAAGATTTAAAAGCCGCACTGGAATATGCAATGGAGCACTCCATTTCTGGTCATATCATCGTTGAGGAGTTCATAGAAAAGGCTGGATGCTCTTCTGACACTGACAGTATGTCTATTGACGGGGAACTGGTATTCACAAGTTTCTGCGCTCAACGTTTCGATGATAATGCGACTAACCCTTATACTCCAGCAGCCTATTCTTGGCCATCAACCTTTACGGAGGAGCAGGAGGCCTATCTAAAGTCTGAGATTCAACGGCTCATCACCCTCCTTGGATTAAAGACTGCTGTCTATAATATAGAAACCCGAATAGGCACAAACGGCAAGCCATATATTATGGAGTTGACACCTCGTGGTGGTGGAAACCGCCTTTGTGAGATGCTTCGCTATGCTACTGGTGTAGATATGATTACAGCCATCACTCGTGCCATAGTGGGTGATCCCATTCTGGAACCTATAGAACAAAAGCCCTACAATGGTCATTGGGCAGAAATCATCCTTCATGCTGACAAGAGTGGTATCTTTGACCGCCTTGAAATCAGCAAGGTACTTCCTGCAGAAGTCGTTGAAGAAGACCTCTGGGTAAAGAATGGCGACAAGGTGGAATCCTTTGAAGGAGCCAATAATGCTATTGGAACCTTGGTACTAAAGTTTCAGACGGCAGAAGAACTTGAACACGCCATTACCAATCAACGTGAATGGCTGAAAGTTGTAGTGAAATAATGCAGGCAATAGGCGGATATTTCGAACTGGCAGACTACGAGCAAGGGGATGGTTTTCCTCATCAAGATGGCATTCTGCTGAACACAGGCCGTAATGCGTTGGAATATATCCTGCGTTATATTGGTGAAGTAAAAGGTGTTTATCTCCCCTATTACACATGTGAGGTCGTTCTTGAACCGCTGAAGAAACTTCATATTCCATTTTCTTTCTACCACATCAACGCTAAGTTTGAGATGGTGGAAGATATACAGCCCAAAGAAGGGGAGTATATCATTGCCAACAACTACTTTGGAGTCAAAGATGCCTATATTAAATTGTTAGCAGAAAAGTACGGAACGCATTTAATCGTAGATTGTGCCCAAGCATTCTTTGCCAAACCAATATCAGGCATCAAATCGTTTTATAGTACAAGGAAATATGTAGGTGTGGCAGACGGAGGAGCCGCTTATGGAGTCGATGACAAATATTCCCTCCTTTATGATGAAGACGATTCGACATTGCACAATAGTCACTTGCTAATCCGAAAGGAGCAAGGTGCAGAAGCCGGGTTTAAAGACTATCAACAGAACGAGAAGAAACTTGACAATCAGCCAATTCGTCTCATGTGTCGGAATACACGTGACATTCTCTGGCATATAGATTATCAAAAGGTTATAACTAAACGCAGGGAGAATTTCGCATATCTGCACGAGGGATTAAAGGAAGAGAATTTCCTACAGTTGCCAGAAATTGAAACTTTCGCTTGCCCGATGGTTTATCCCTTCATGACGAAGAAAGATTGGAATTTGAGGAAAGAACTCATTGACAAAAGAATCTTCGTTGCCAAGTATTGGCCGAATATAAACCAACTCAAAAGTTACGAAACGGAATATGACTTGGCAACAAGAGTCGTCCCCATACCTATTGACCAGCGTTATGACAAAAAAAACATGCAGATTATACTCAATTATATTTCTCATTTCGGACACTAAAAAAATATAAACATGTCAATTTTTAAAGGAGAAAAACTACTTATCTTGGGAGGTAATATCCTTTCCTGTGATATTGTGAAAACAGCCCAAAGCATGGGTGTATATACGATTGTTACAGACTGGAATACACCCGAAAAATCACCAGCAAAACTTATTGCAGATGAGTATTGGAATATTAGTCTAACAGACTATGACCAAATATCGGAAAGAATAAAGAAAAACGATATAAAAGGTATAGTAACAGGCTTTACTGACTCATATCTACTGCCCTATCAACATCTTTGCGAGTTAAATGGTTTATATTGTTACGGCACAAAGGAACAATTTGAGAGAACACTTGATAAAGCAACTTTCAAATCTATTTGCATAGAGAATGGAGTAGATGTGGTACCACAATATAATGTTGAGATGTTTGACAAGAACATTATTTCAGAACAAAACAAAATTATCATTAAGCCTGTTGATAATAGTGGTTCACGAGGTATTTGTCTTTGCTGTCGACCTGCAGACTATGAACCTATGCTTGAGTATGCATTGTCTTTTTCTCAGAAAAAAGAGGTCATATTGGAACGTTATATGGAGTGTGATGACGTGTCTTTTGAATATAAAATCCAAGATGGAGAAGTCTTACTATCATCAATTTGCGATCGCTATATACATAAGACTAAAAGCGGTGGTTCTGTTACTTCAAAATTGATATATCCATCAAAGTTCCTATACGAATACACAAGAGAGGTCGATAACAAGGTAAAAAAAATGTTCCAAAACATGGGTCTCCAAAATGGTGTATTATTCATGCAGGCATTTGTAGAAGAAGGGCATTTTTATTTCTATGAAATGGGCTTCCGGCTTAGTGGAGGACGTCATTATATCTTTACAGAAAACCAGAATGGAACAAATGCTGTAAAAGAGTTGATATGTTTCGCTCTTAAGGGGAAGATGGCTGATTATAAACTTGCAAACAAAGTTTCGCCAAAGTTTAAAAATGTCTGTTGTCAACTAAGTGTTCTCTGTAAAAGCGATAAGATTGCAAAGATTAACGGTATACCTACCATAAGCAAGATGCCAGAGGTTATTGATGCCACTTTTTATTACAAAGTAGGTGATGTAATAGGCAAAGATGGCACAACAGCCCAAATAGTTTCAAGGATTCACATAGTTGCACAAAATCAATTACAAATTAATGATGTCATAAAAAAAATAAGACAGACCCTGTCTGTAATGAATGAAAAAGGAGAAAACATTATTATTGATTTTTTATAAATGAGAATTAGTGTTATCGGTGCTGGCAATGGCGGCCAAACCATGGCTGGACATCTGTCAATAATGGGCTACGATGTATGTCTATATGACATAGATGTAGATAAAATAACTACATTAAAAAAATGGGGCGGAATTAAACTGGAAGGACGCTTGCAAGGCTATGGCAAAATAGATTGTATCACAACAGATATCAAAACAGCGGTGGAGGGCTCTGAAATTATAATGGTGACGACAGTTGCCAATGCACATAGAGCCGTTGCAAAATCTATCGCCCCATATCTTGTGGATGGGCAGATTGTTGTTTTGAACCCTGGACGAACATGTGGCGCACTGGTTTTCAAGCAGGCATTGAAAGACGAAGGTTGCACGAAACAAATATATTTGGGAGAGGCCCAAACATTAGTATATGCCTGCCGCGTGATTGAAAATGGGCATGTTAATATAATTGGCATTAAAGATGAAGTCTTACTATCTGCACTTCCTGCTAAAGATACCGATTATATCTTACAAAAATTAAATCCCATATTCCCTTGTTTCCAAAAGGCTGACAATGTTCTTAGAACAAGTCTAGAAAACATCGGTGCCATGTTCCACCCATGTGTCCTGCTGTTTAATGCCGCGACAATAGAGAGAAACGAAATGTTTTGGTTCTATCGTGACATGACAGAACAAATCGCGTCATTCATTGAAAAGTTTGACACAGAGAGGTTGAATGTAGGAAAAGCATACGGAATCCACTTATTAGGGGTACGCGACTGGATAAAGTTTGCGTATAAAGATACAAAAGGAGAAACTCTCTGTGAACGAATGCGAAATAATCCCGCTTACCACGACATTAAGTCTCCCTCAACTATCTTTACAAGACAACTCACAGAGGATATTCCAACCGGTGTGTTACCAATTATGGAACTGGGAAAAGCAGCAGGAGTCGGAACACCTTTACTCGAATCAATGATTCACGTTTGCGAGGGATTACTTGATATGGATCTTCACTCTAATGGAAGGACTCTGAAAAACCTAGGGTTGGAGAATATGACAAAGGATGAAATTATAAATCACATTACACATGGCAAATAACCATATCCATTCTGATGTGTTTGGTTTTGTAAAGCCACTAGTGGATGTTCACACTATGGGAATATTTACTATGGCAAATCTGCTTCGAGATTGTGGCTACAAGGTGTATATAGCAGGAGATGAATTGGGGCTTGCTGTTGAAAAGATTCACAAATTGAACAACTATACGTTGTTTAAGAGATGGATTGTTAATAACCATATTACAAGACTTGGATTCAGTTACAGACTTGATCCACAAGAGGGTTGCGATTATTTTATGTCTCTTTATGAACATTTGAAGGGGGATAAAATGCTAAAAGAAGACGGCGGTATCATCACCGGCATCTCATTTGCAGGGTTGCCTGATACCTGTGAAATGGTAAGCGCAAAAACAAACAAGAAGGTATTAGTTTTTGAAGGGAAGGAAACTCCTATTGAATCACTGAGAATGTATGGAGTGCCAGAAGATTTATTGCCAGCATCACTTGTCAATGAAAACCCATATGACAAAATGAGATGGGATTTTGCCAAGAAATTGATTGAGTCGGAGCATTACAAGACAGAGCCACCACTTGACCACCTTGGTTATGACGAGTGCGGAAAAGACAGCGATAGTTATGTACTTCGACTAGAATACGCAAAAAAGAAGCATGCTTTACCAATAATAAGAACACACTCCGGCCCATATAATCCAAACAGAATGGAAGCCCTAAAAGAATACAACTCTTGGTGCCGTATTCTTGCACAAAGCAGACTTTTAGATGTTCTCTCAATTGGTAGTTCGCAACTGACTCAAGCTCATTTTGGGGAGAAATGGGATGGTATGCCTAACGGCGGAGGTGTTCCTGTTAATTCGGAGATGGAATACCGTATTATTCGAGAAAACGCCACACCTATGTTAGTCAGGACATATTCTGGAACAAAAGATGTACCTGCGTTAGCCCGCATCCATGAACGTTCACTTAACATTTCATGGCATGCATTATCCTTTTGGTGGTTTGACGAACTAGACGGTCGTGGAAACAATACTCTTCTGGAGAATTTAAAAGAGCATTTTGATACCGTCCGTTACATTGTAACTACAGGCAAGCCCGTAGAACCAAATGTTCCTCACCACTTTGCGTTTAGAGGTGCTGATGACATAAGTTATATAATTTCTGGTTTCCTGGCAGCAAAAGCATGTAAAAAACTTGGCGTAAGGCATTTAATTCTTCAGAATATGCTAAACACTCCGAAATATACATGGGGAATACAAGATCTAGCAAAAGGGCGCTCGATGTTAAAACTGATTCGTGAGTTAGAAGATGACACATTTCAAGTAAGTCTTCAATCACGAGCGGGTCTTGACTATTTTGCACCTGACTTGGACTATGCAAAAGTACAGTTAGCTGCCGTTACATGCCTTATGGATGATATTGAACCTGACAACAATGACAGCCCAGAAATAATTCATGTGGTAAATTATTGTGAGGCTGTTCGTCTTGCCACCCCGCCAGTAATCAAGGAAAGCATCCAAATAACCCTGAATGCTTTACGCGAATATCGTTTGGCAAAAGCACTAGGCAAAGTTCCAAATATGAAGTTTGATAAAGAAACGCAAGAAAGAACTAGTGCCTTATATGCAGAAGCAAAAGGCGCAATTAAGTTATTAGAAAACAACATACCGAATTTATACACCCCAGAAGGTTTCTACAAGGTATTTGTCGAAGGTTTCTTACCCGTTCCGTATCTAATGGACTATCAACATAAATATAAAAAAGCAACCCAATGGCAAACCGCCATAAAGAATGGAGGAGTAAAGGTTGTTGATGACAAAGGAAAAGTAATAGATACGATTAATAGATACAAAAAGATCATTTCTAATATGCCTGGATGTCCAGTCATCTAATATTTGATTGATGCGGTGCCCTTATCTACCTACTACTATAGTAATAAGACAAATAAATTTTTTCGTCTTTGTATATATAGTTATTTCATTATGTTAACACCAAAATACATATAATAGTATTCACATTTACAACGAATTATTATGAGTTTAAATATGCATCAAAAATACATGGTGTGCATACATTGTATGACTTTTAACCACAAACCATACATCCAACAATGTTTGGACGGTTTCGTGATGCAAAAGACAGATTTCCCCTTTGTAGCTATTGTGGTTGACGATGCTAGCACAGATGGAGAACAAGAAGTGCTATGGGATTTTATCAATAACGAACTTGACCAAACTTCTTTCCAAAAAGACGAAACAGATGATTTTGTCAGGGTTGTTGCATCACATAAAACCAACGAAAAATGTTCGTTTGTTTTTATTTTCTTGAAATACAATCATTACAGTATCAAAAAATCGAAAGTTCCATATTTTGAGAAATGGGAAGATTCAGCAAAATACATGGCTCTTTGTGAAGGTGATGACTATTGGATAAGTCCTTTAAAATTACAAAAGCAAGTAGATTTTTTGGAAACTCACCCTGACTACACCTTAGTTTACTCAAATTATAAAGAAGATGTAGGCGGAAATTTGATTGACGGACGTTTTAACCTTTTAGAAGGAAATTGTTTGCAGGATTACTTATTAGTAAAAGGAATAGTGCCTACAGCTTCTACCCTATTTTTAAAAAACAATTATATGACAGCCATTAATAATATTCCAAAGGGTTGTTTCTTAATGGGAGATGTTCCATTATGGATACAATTCATGCATATGGGAAAAGTAAAAAAAATAGATGATGTCACTACCGTTTATAGAATTCTCCCAGAAAGTGCCAGCCATTCAAAGGATGTATGTAAAAAATTACGATTCAATAGAAGTGCATTGGCTGCAAGAGGCTATTATGCAAAAATATACGGATATGATAATATTACCTCGATTCTTGAATATAGGATTAATATTATTAATTGCGAACTTGCACTCCATGAGAAAAGGTATTTTGATTTCATAAAATTGAACCCTTGGAAATATAATTTTGGAATTCGTAAAACGTTGTCTATTATTAAACAATCTCTTAAAAGAAAAAGCTAAATATGTTTTTAAATCGCATAAAAAAATACCTATATAGAGGTGCTGAATATGTTGTGAAAGGCATACCAAATAACATTGTGAATGCTCAAATCGTCTGCTCTTCTCCTTCGCAAAAATTAGCAAATAAAACCATTATTATCACTGGGGGTAATAGAGGTCTTGGATTTGCTATGGCTAAAAAATTCAAAGTTGAAGGAGCTACTATTTTAATTTGTGGACGAGATGAGATTTCGTTAATAAACAAAGCTAAGGAACTTGATTGCCAATATTTAACTCTTGATATTCAAGATACAGATAGTTTTCCTTCTTTTTTAAAACAAGCAGAAATTAAAATTGGTATTATTAATTGTTTAGTTAATAATGCTGGAATTTCTTCTCATGAAGGGGATTATATGAATGTAACCTCTGAAACTTTTGAGAAACAATTTAACACAAACTTGAAAGGCAGTTACTTCCTGACACAAGAGTTTATCAAATACATCAAACGTCATAGTATAGATAACTCTCAAATACTATTTACTTCTTCTGAAAGGGGTACATATAGTGACTACATGCCTTACGGATTGACCAAAGCATCGATAAATAGTCTTGTAAAATGCTTGGCATACATGTACGCAAAATCAGGAATCCGAGTTAACGCAATAGCACCAGGTATAACATGTTCTGATATGATTGGTGTAAAATCAACAGACAACTTATATAGTGCATATAATTTAAAGAATAGAATATATCTTCCAGAAGAAGTGGCAGAAGTGGCTACATTCTTACTTTCTGATATATCTAGTTGTGTTTCTGGACAAATTATTGAATGTAATAACGGAAGGTCAGCAAATCCTCATTGGAAATAATATGGAGAATAGATTTTATACAATTGAGAAAGGACAACAAATCCTAATCCGACTCCTTAAGGAAAGCGGTATTAAAAAAGTTATTGTCTCCCCAGGAACCACAAATATAACATTTGTAGCAAGTTTGCAACACGATTCTTTCTTTGAACTATATTCTTCACCTGATGAAAGATCGGCCTGTTATATGGCATGCGGAATGGCATTTGAGAGTGGAGAGCCTGTGGTCTTGACCTGTACAGGTGCTACTGCGTCTAGGAATTATATTCCAGGATTAACGGAAGCTTATTATAGAAAACTACCTATTCTTGCAGTGACATCTTTGTTAGGATACGAGAAGATTGGGCATCTCAGACCACAGATTATTGATAGAAGAGTCATTGGAAATGACGTTGTTAAATGTTCTTATCATATTCCGATGATAACGGATGATGATGACTATTGGAATGCAGTCGTAAAACTAAACGAAGCATTATTAGAACTTAGAAGAGATGGCGGAGGTCCAGTGCATATAGATTTAGAAACAAGATGCTCAAAAGACTTTTCTGTTAAAAAACTACCCGATGTTAATATAATTAAGAGATATTCTTACATTGATGAACTTCCCAACATTAATTACAAAAAAATAGGAATCTTTGTTGGGGCACATAAAATATGGGCAGAAGAAGAAACAAAAAGTTTAGAAAGATTCTGTGAATGTCATAATGCAATCGTATTATGCGATAACACGAGTAACTATTTGGGAAAATACAAATTTTTAAGTGCATTATTAACAGGACAGTTAAATCGAGACCCTTCATATCTGGATTTTGACCTAATCATTCATATTGGAGAAGTTTCCGGAGATTATTACACTTTAGGTATTAAGCCCAAAGAGGTTTGGAGAGTTAGTGAAGATGGAATTATAAAAGACTACTTTCATAGGCTATCAGCGGTTTTCCAAATGCCTGAAAAATATTTTTTTAACAAGTACTCTGAAGGTTCTCAAATAAAAACACTATCACTTTACGAAAGCTATAATAGTTATAAACTAAAATTGTTGGACAATTTGCCTGATTTACCTTTCTCAAATATATGGGCAGCATCTATAATAGCACCCCAGATTCCAGACTTCTCAGAAGTTCATCTTGGTATTTTGCACTCATTACGCTCATGGAATTTTTTCGAATTTAAGAAAAACGTTACTTCCATAAGTAATGTGGGAGGATTTGGAATCGATGGATGTGTTTCAACATTAATTGGATCTTCTCAAATAAACAAAGATAAATTGTATTTTGGTATTTTTGGAGATCTTGCTTTCTTCTATGACCTTAATTCCTTAGGCAACAGACATGTAGGTAATAACCTTCGTATTATTCTTTTTAACAACGGCAAAGGTACTGAGTTTAAGAATTTCGATCACCCAGGACATATCTTTGGCGATGAAACAGATAAATTCATTGCAGCAGGCGGACATTATGGTCAACAATCCCGGGGGTTAATCAAACACTATGTACAAGATCTGGGATTCATATATTTTTCAGCATCGAATAAAGAAGAATTATTAAATGTTGTCAATGAGTTCGTTAATCCTGAAATTAAACAATCTATTTTAATAGAAGTGTTTACAAATAGTAAAGAAGAAAGTGATTCTGACTTTCTTATTAGAAATATCTTGCCTAAACAAGAAGTGAAAGAACCGAGAACTTCATCCATTAAGGGGATAGCAAAAAAAGTGATTGGTGACAAAGGCATTAGAATAATCAAAATATTGAAGGAATAATAATGAGAATTGGTATATTGACATTTCATTTTGCGCATAATTATGGAGCGATGCTTCAATCTTATGCTTTAACCAAATTTTTAAATAAGAATAGTTCTCTGAATGCAGAATTGATTGATTATCGACTTCCCTTCATATACGATGCATATGAGAGAAAATCATTTTATAAAATATATTTGTGGTATCGTTCCAATGGGGAAAGTTTAATTAAATCTCTAATAAAAACGCCATATAAATATCATAATGAAAGAAACAAAAGTGTATCATGGGGCCGATTTGAATCTTTCCTTGAAAAGGATTTAACGAAAAGTCCAAGAATATTCAAAAAAGAGCAGATTAATAATAAATATGATATTATTATCTGCGGCAGTGACCAAATTTGGAATACAGAACTAACAGGTGGTTTTATAGATTTATACTTCGGAGAGAAGATTAATGCCTCAAAAAAAATTGCCTATGCTGCAAGCAACGGAAAGTCATTTATTGAAGATAAATACCTTAATGAATTTCTTGGTCTAATAGACAATTTTACAGATATCAGTGTAAGGGAAGAAGGACTTTATCAATTTCTCAGGAAAAAAGATATCGAATGTAAGTTCGTTTTGGATCCTGTATTTTTATTAGACAAAAATGATTGGGGCTCAATTTCTTCCTTACCTTCATCAAAAAACTATGTCTTAACTTATTCTTTTTGGGAGAAACCTGAATTTTTTTGTTTTGCAAAAAAAATAGCAGATAAACTAGGTAAAAAGTTAATTTGTTTTAGATTTTCACATATCAACCTATACTACGAAGATGTTGAAATCTACTATCAAGGAGGACCGAAAGAACTTCTTGGTTATATACAAAATGCAGATTATGTCATTACCAACTCCTTTCACGGAACTGCTTTATCCATAATATATGAAAAGCAATTTTATTCTTTCAAACCTATTAAAGTAAGTGAAAGAATTATTTCCTTATTGAGTAACCTTGGGCTTAATGACAGAATGATTTATGATTACCCTTGTTCTGTCAATTTAGAAGAGCCGATAAAATATGAATTAGTAAAACCAAAACTTGAAAAACTAAAAAAACAATCGCAAGATTTTCTTTTAAATGCAATAAATAAAAATGAATAAAAACATCTTATTTGTTGAGAGGTATTTAGACCCAGACACAGGTGGTACCCAAAGGGTTACTTATGTGTTATCAAAGTATCTTACTGATAACGGATATAACTGCTTTTATCTATTTTGTGATTGGGATACTGACTCTATTCCTGATAGTCAAAAAATAATATTCGATTTTTTAAATGAGCCAACTGATAGAGTTGAAAATGTCTTGAGTAATTTTGTAAAAAAGAATAATATTACAATAATAATTAATCAAGACTATGACACTTTTCGATTGTATTCTCCTTTATTGGCAATCAAAGAAAAGTTTAATACAAAGATTATTTACACTTATCATCGGAATCCTTTTTGGGGAGATTTTATTAATAATCAAAAACCCCAGGTAAACATTATAAAAAACTATATAAAAAGAATTCTAAAAAGGAAGATTGTATATCCCCCTTTTTTAAAAATGTATGATATTTCCGATAAATTCGTCTTATTATCTAATTCTTTTATTAAGCCATTTGAAATAAGATATCATATTAAAGACAATCATAAATTGTTTGCTATCTCTAATCCTTTGTCTTTTAAATATATACTTAATAACGAAGACTTTAATGCCAAGAAAAATAACGTGTTAATTATATCAAGATTCGAAGAGAAGATTAAAAATGTCAAAGCCGCCCTGCGCATTTGGAAAAGAATTGAAGATAAAGGGGCTAATAATTGGGAATTAATACTAGGAGGATACGGTAAAGATGAGAAAGAAATCCTTGATTACGCATTTTCTCTTCGCTTGGAGAATTTTAAATTTATAGGCAAAGTTGATAATCCTTTAGAAATTTACAAACTATCTTCTATTTTACTTATGACCTCAAAATGTGAAGGATTTGGGTTGACTATTGTAGAAGCGCAACAATGTGGATGCGTTCCTATTGCTTTTGATAGTTATTCTTCTATTAAGGATATAATCCAAGATGGTTATAATGGTTTTTTGATTAAGGCATTCGATGAAAAAGCGTATGCAAATAAACTATACATGCTAATGCAAAAAAATCAATTACTCAAGGATCTTGCATTTAAGGCATCTTATTCATCTTCAAAATTTGATATTGATAATGTTGGAAAACAATGGATTCAATTATTCACTGATATTTCATAAATTTCCAACAAAGATTGGCCTTCACCATTTACTACAATCATCCTTTTTATGAAGCCTATTTCTTTGCTTGTCCCCATCTTTAATGTGGAAAAATTTTTTGAAAGATGTGTCCGTTCTTTATTTGAACAAACATATTCAGACATTGAATATATATTTGTGGATGACTGTTCACCAGACAACAGTATTGAAATATTAGAGAATACGTTGGCAGAGTATCCTCAAAGAAAAGAGCATATTAAAATTATATCACATGAAAAGAACCGGGGATTAGCCGCGGCAAGAAATACTGCTGTTGAGAATTGCCAAACAGAATTCCTGATGCATGTTGATTCTGATGACTGGATAGAAAAAGACGCTGTGGAGAAATTGGTTGATTGTCAAACGAAAACAAATGCCGATATCGTTACTGGGCAAGCAATTACTCACAATCCCAAGTATATTAGTTTGATGGAACGTCCTTCATTTTATGACAAAGACGATTTTGTTGAAGACATGATTAAGCCTACAATTCATCATACCATATGGGGAAGGCTCATAAGAACATCTTTGTATAAGGACAACAGTATTAAGGCAAAAGAGGGCGTAAATATCGGAGAAGACCTTCAAGTAATGCCACTGCTTGTTTACCACTCAAAGAAATATGCAAGCATACAGGACATC
>ODAI011089423.1_pt1 | contig 12924 bp, 10 predicted proteins | sample 1539321 | NCBI WGS metagenome assembly ODAI01 (sample SAMN02144231, study PRJEB22623) | gut metagenome | biome: sheep rumen | host: Ovis aries | place: New Zealand | reverse complement strand
CTTAATCGAATCCCAATAGCAGTAGCTTCTGCCAGGATCAAACAGATTTGACAGAAAAAAATAAGCTTCAAAAACGTCAATAAACGCTCAAAAAGACTATCAGAAGTACACATAAAAAAATATAGACGAGTAAATACACATAAAATACGTAATTATTATACTATAGATATAACAATCAAATATCACCACATCTACTTAACCAACATCAAACACTAAGTCAAACTTAGGTTCTCACGAATATGTAATAAAAAATTAATTTTGCAATTAATAATTTATAATAATGAAATTTATAAAATTGTAATTATAAATTTAGCCACATGTGGAAAGCAGTCATCATAGTTGTGTTAATACACATACTTAGACCAACGCCAAAAAACACATGGCACAACTAATAGAGAATGGTACAACACTCGCAAAAATAAAAATTAAATATTGCAAAAATTAGACATTTTTGATAATATGATTTAAAAAAGTTTTAATTAAAAAAATAATAATTTTTTACTCGAATTTTTAAAAATAAATACTAAAATATCGAAATAAAAAAATGATTTTTGAAAAAAATTTTAAAAAAAATTAAAAATAATAAATATCCTTAAAATTTTAAAAATATCTCTTTAAAATCATAGATCGAAATAGAAAAAACCGTTTAGAATCACAGATAAATTAAATAATTAATAAACAAAAAACCATTATTTTTACAAAAAAATAACATATAACGTATAATTTAAAATTTAATGATATAATATAGATAGAATTAGAAAATAACAAAAAAATAAAAGGTAATATAATAAAATACCCATAAATAATGAAAATCATTATTTAATAAAATGAAAAATTTTTTTAAAAAAATAGATTTTAAAATTAATAGTAGTATATAAAGTTTTCTAATTCTTTATAGAAAATCAAAAAAATCATTAATTTTAGTTTAAAGACAATCCCTAATCTTAATTACAAATCAGACAATTTTTACCAAAAAAAGCCAACTAAATTAAAATCAAAATTATACAAAAAATATGATTAAATTAATCAAACTAATTATACTAAAAAATCGTTTTAAAAAAAATAGTTTGTATTTTAAAATAAAAAAAGAAAAAGATAGAAATAAATTAAAAATTTATTTCTATTAAGTTTAGACATTAAGTCTAAAAAAATTGAAAAGTAGTAACTAGCTTACTTAGAAGCTAGCAATTACGTCTCCTAATAATTTAATAGATTCTTCTACGTTTTTACCAACAGGGGATCCTGCTACGTATTGAGTTACACCCATTTCAGCTAAGCCTTCAATCTTAGGAATGAATTCATCAGGAGTACCACATACGGAGAATGCGTCAAGAGCTTCGTCGGTTACAGCGCCAATAGCTCCACCGAAGTCACCTTTAGCTAAGAATGCACCCATTTGTTCGTTGAATCCTTCAGGTAATCCGTGTCTTTCAATTACTGGAGGTGGGGAACCTGCTGCAATAAATGCAACTACGATTTTAGCTGCGTTTTTAGCTGCATCAGAGTCAGGACCAATGGAAGTTGCAGTGTATGCACCTACATCAAATGCTTTGTCTCCACCAGCTGCTTCGATACCTTTCTTAATCATAGGCATAGCAGCTTCGTAATCTTTAGGGTTGGAAGCGTTAATTAATACACCGTCAGCGATTTCACCAGCGGTTTCTAACATTTTAGGACCTTGTGCACCCATGTAAATAGGGATTGCATCTTGTACTTTTTTAGCTCCACCTAATGCTGCACCAGCTTCGGTTTTTCCACCATCTAATAAGGTGTTAATGTCTGCGATAGCTGCTTTGATAGTAGATACAGGTTTTTCCCAAGCAATTCCTAATGCATCAAAGGTTGCTTTGTCACCAGGTCCAATACCAAAGGTTGCTCTACCATTAGAAATTTCGTCAATAGTAGCAATTGCGGAAGCGGAAATTGCAGGACTTCTTACATATGGGTTGGTTACACCAGGACCCATTTTAATGGTTTCAGTGTTTGCTGCAATTAATGCTAAGGTTTCGTATACGTTTTTGTTGTTGTAGTGGTCAGTGATCCATGCGTATTCAAAACCAACGTCTTCTGCTAATTTTACTAATCTTACGAGTTCATCTAACGGGATTTGAGGTACGAATTCTATACCAAATTTCATATTTATCACCAATTATAATTATAGTGTCTAGCTTATAAAGTATTTGTTATTTGAAAAATATAGAAAGTTTTAAATATTAGAATAATTTGTTTAAAAAAAATAAAAATAATATAATAAAAATAAAAAAATTAATAAAAAAAATAATCAAAAATAAAAATAATATAAAAATAATAAACAACATTCAAACAAAAATTAAAAATCCAAATATGTGAAAAATTAAAAAACTTTTAAAATAATTCGCAGATTATGAAATTAAATACAAAAAATTCTTATTATTTCAATCATTATCTGATTTATTTTTTATTTAGTGAATAACTAACAAATTAGAAATTGTTTTAATAAATATAAACAATAATTAATTATTAAAAGAAAATAATGCTTTAATTTAGCATTATTATAAATACAAGCATTCTAAAACAATATTGATAATCTTTAAAAATATTTGAAAGAATTGACAAGTAACTGAAATTTGAAAAAAGATTTAAAATATAATAAATAATAATATAATTAGGATTATAATTTATTATTAATTTAACACTAAAAGGATTAATACAATGGAAATCAGAGAATTAACAAAAGAAATCAGAGACAGGTCAATTGAATATGCCAAACCAAAAGAGCTGGACCGTCTTGCTGCAAGCTGGTATCAGGATGATCTTTTATACAGCGGAGTGGGAAAATCAATATTCCTGATTGTTCCAACCCCTGGATGTTCCTGGGCGCTAGGTCCAAGTGGCGGATGTACAATGTGCAGCTACATTTCAGACTGCTATTTGAAACCTATTGAAAACGATAAGATAATCGAGCTTTTTGAAAGAGAGATGGACAAATACGATTACAAGGCGGACTATGCCGAAGGCAAGCCAATAGCTATCAAGATGTTTGCATCAGGAAGCTTCTTGAATCCCGAAGAAGTCCCAATAGAAGCCAGAGACTACATATTGAAAAAACTGGCCAGTATTGATGAAATAAGCGAGATAATTGTCGAATCACGACCAGAATATGTAAGCGAGGAAGTTCTGGATGAAATATTTAATATAATCGGCGATAAATTATTCGAAATCAGCATTGGCCTTGAAACATACAACCAGGATACCCGTCTTAACAAGATCAACAAGGGATTCAGCAATGAATCATTTGAAAAGGCAATTGGAATAATCAAGAATGCAAAATCAAAATACAACATCAAATCCAAAGCATACGTATTTGTAAAACCTATCCTGACTTCTGAAAAGGAAGCTATCGATGAGGCAATAGAAACCGGAAATTACTGTGAGTCCATTGGAGTAGACAGAATATCCTGCTGTCCTGCCACAATCCATAAGGGAACTCTGATTGAAAGGCTTTGGAGAAGAGGAGCTTATAACCCTCCTTGGATATGGTCCGCTGTTGAAGTCATAAATACAATAAGACAAAACGTAAGCATCCCTGCATTCATGGATACCTCAGGATTCGGTTCAAGGAGAGGCCCTTACAACTGCAAGAAATGCAATAAGGAATTGAAGCATAAAATCATCGACTCAAATCTCGACCAGAGCCTTATTGAACATGACTGCGATTGCAAAAAGGAATGGATGGCCGAAGTTAAATTCTCAGATTTGAACAAGTCTAAAACTTTCATAAAACATTTACCATTATATTAAAAAATGAAAAAACACATATTAATAAAAATTAAATACTCTGAAGATTATAAATTATAATGCTTTGCAAATGAAATGCTTAAAAAATAACTCATGCATTTTAAAATCAATAATACATAAGGAGGAAGCTAATTGGCTAGAAATACTGTTATAAGTGTTATTGCAATTATTTTAGGATTGATAATCATTGCATTTCCCCTAGTTGGAGTGATTGCATCTGCAGATATTCTGGGCCTGTCTGTACTGTTGCTTGCTATTTTCCTGCTTTCAAATGGTATAGCTGAAGTGGACTACAACCAGACAAGGGGATTGTTGAATATAGTTCTTGGAATCATAATGCTTGTTGTAAGCTTAGGATTGATATTCAACCCAACAATATTCGCATTCCTGACTGCATTAACAATTTACCTATCAGGAATATTCCTGATAATAATAGGATTAATCATCATCATCGGAAACAGAGACAACAAATATGGCTTCTGGACTGGAATACTTGGGATAGTCCTCGGTGTCATATATATAATCCTTGGAACCTATATTAAAGACCCTATGGTTCTTGGTAGTTTGATTGGAATCTGGTTGGTAGTTACCGGAGTCCTGAACATGCTTGAATAAACTTTAAGATGTTTATTCAAGTGCGATGAAAATTTTTATTAAATTTAATATTTTATAGGATAAATATCTTTTATTTATTCTAGCTTTTTTTACCATTTATTTTTAGAATTTAAAATCGTTTTTTAAAAATTAATCATTACTGCATCAAGGTTATTTAAAAACCAAAAAAATCAAGTAGTAAAAGTGAAAAAATAAAAGAAATTAGAAAACCAGAGAGACTAAAACCAAAAAAGGTATGAACATGATAGGAATTATTGCAGATTTTGATCCAGTCCATAAGGGACACGAGGAGCTTATAAAACAGGCAAAAAAAATAGCTGAAGAGAAGGATACTGAACTGGCATTATATCTGAATAAAGGATACAGCGCAAATCATGCCCCTTTTTTCACTCCATTTGAAGCCCGCAAGGAAATGGCTTTAAAGCTTGGAGTGGACAAGGTAATCGGAGTTGAAGGACTGCACCACAGACTTGTATTATCATACAGCGTTCCAATCAGGCTTTCAAAGATGTATGAAGATGGAGTTACCGATTATGTTACCGCAGCAGACATATCAATGGACGAGATAAGGAACTATGCTCAAAGATTCATTGATGAAGGCAATTTCCTTGGAATTCCACAGGATTTCCCTAATAGGAATGTGATTAGATGGTATGCAGTTAATGAATTCCTATCAGAAAAATATGATGAAAAAATTAATTTCCATGTGATTGAGGAAGTTGCCTCTCCTAGAAAAATCTCAGGAAGATTCATCAGAAAATCCATACTTGAAAACAATTTGACAATCCCTGAAGAAAGCAGAAAACTTCTTCCCGAATCAACCATCGAGATTTTAGAGAGGGAAATAGAAAAGGGAACCATTCCTGAAGAGAGAAACTTCAAGGTCTTGAAGCATAAAATGAACACTTATTCAAGATCCCACTTCATGGACATAGCTTATTTGAATGGAAAAGCCATTAATAAAATAGTTGAAGGGAGATTTTATAAGGAAAACGAGTCTTTGTGGGCTAGCTTCAGAAGAGCTGGCTACGGACCTGTCATGACCCGTCTTGCAGCTTCAGCTCTTGAAGAGGAAGTTACAAAAGATGAAGTTTTGAAATTGATGAGGCATTATGAATCCCTTGGAGTAATACCTCCTGAACAAACTGCAGACAAGATCATCGAGCGGGCGTGGTATGTTGCAAATGAAGTGGATAATGGAATGCCTGCAAAAGAGGCTAATGAAGTTTTCAGAAAAAACAGAAATCTGAATCTGCATCCGGCACTAAGCTTGGAGGCAGGACTTTCCCTTACAAAATTTGAAACTAAAAAGATAAAGGAAGGAATTGAGGCCAAGCTGTTTATTGACAAGGACAATAAAATTTCATGTGAAATAAAAGAAGGAAAGATAAAAATAAAAACAAGCTTGAAACTGCCTTCCATGGAAGTGACTTATTTAAGATATATTCTGGACTCAAGATACATTCCAGTAACTGCAAAGGTAGTTAAAAACAATCGAGGGGATTATAGAATTAAAATCACCATCCATAACAGATAGTGTTTATTGATTTTATTATTAACTTTTTTTGAAAATAGCTATCCTTTAAAAAAAACTTATCCCTATTTTCTATTTTTCAAAGAAGCAAACTTATCCCTAGTGGCTTTAAGCATAATATCCTCATCATCTTCAAAATCATAAGATTCTAAAAAGCCTATTAACTGTTCCATCTCTTCATATTTACGCTTTGAGGATTTATATGAATTTTCAATCCTGGATTTTGAGGATTTTAAAAATTTATCCCCTTCAGTTAAAACCAGAACATCCCACAAGTCATCGCTTAAACCAAACTTCTCTGCGATTTCAAATGTTTCAATCAGCAGCGCTGACACTCCTTTAGTATAAGAGCTTCTTAAGACTTTAAGCGCTGATGCTGCACCTATTTTATCACCGACTACAGTTATATTGACTTTGGTTTGAGGATTGTTTGAAGAATATTTTTTTAAAAATTCCTTGAACTCATTAGCTCTTTTTCCTGAGAAAAAAAGATTCAATTCATTGGATTTTACTGTTCCCATGATTGCAGCATCAATGAAATGATCATCAGATAAATAATTGGCTATTTCATAGGCGGTTTGAGGAGATATATTGTTTAAATCAAGAAAAATTCCATCGGTCAAAGACCCATATTTTACGGCAACAGCTAAGGCACTGCTTGGACTGTTTGCAGAAATCAGAACATCCGCCTCGCGGGCAACATCTTCAAAACTGTCTAGAATATCAATATCCAAGGAGCCGGCTAAATCCCGGGTCTTGTCTGATCTTCCTTCAAGTGAAGTCATAACCCCTATCCCTTTTGACAATATGATTTTAGACAGGTTATAGGAAACTTCACCGAAACCGATAAATCCAACTTTCATCTTATTCCCCCCAATAGCTAATTAAATTATTAAAGTTTTTTAAGAATATGTGAGCCTTCCTTAATACCCAGGTATTTTGAAATAGCCGGGCATTTTGTACAAAGCAGAACAAAGATATCCTGCCCTTCAATGTCCATTTCAGTAATTCCTTCAAAATTTCCCATTCCTTTTGAAATTACAAAAGGGGATTTCCTGAAATATTCTAAAAACTCATCAGATACCATTGATTCAACAATACCGACGGAATCTGAACCAGTTGTTATCAAGCGGGCAATATCATCAAGACCTGTCTCTATAGCATCTTTCATGCAGGCATCATTAATAATAGGCTTCTCCTTAACAGCTACTGTGATATTTACATCATATTCCCTGATTTTTTCAAGAAGCAGCTTGTCGAAAACTATTTCTCCAGCATTATCCACGAGATAGAGGACTTCATCGTATTTATTCAAAGCTTTTTCAAGTTCATCAATATGATTGATTGTTAATTCCTTGTTCAGCCCTTCCAGAATCATGGATTCAAAATCAGTGCCCAGTTCAAAAGTTCCAAAATCAAGGATGTTTCCAACAATAGCTATCTTGACAAAAGTCTCAAGGCTGTCATCTCCCTTTAAGATTTCTCTAAGCTTTGGAAGCAGGGATATTGCAAGAGCATTGCTTTTCCTTTTCTCATCAAGATATGGATCAAAGCATCCTGTTTCCTTTTTGACATATTGATGGATCCTGGAGCCTGTTGCATTGGATGATAGGTCTTTGTCAAAATTCTCCCCTACATAGGCCAGGACATCCTGAATGATTTTAAATCTTAAATCCGCATCATCTGTTGATAATTCTGCAGCTTCCCTTGCCTGTCTTAAAAAGCAGGGCCCGCATTCATAACCTACTTTAATGTTATCACTACCAATTATAAAATAAATTTAAACAATTTGATTATAAATAAATCTAAAAACGCTAATTATAAAATATAAAATTAAAAACGCAATCATTCTATTTAAGATAGGGAAATATTATCCCCCGTAGATGATTTGAATGAATTCCACTTCATCGCCGTCTTCAATAACACTGTCCTCAATAACTATCTCGCCATTAATTTTAGATACAATGGTCTCTGAAGACAATTCCATTTCATCCAAAACATCTTGAACTTTCAAACCATCTTTTTCAGATGTTTTCTCTTCAACTTTACCTTTCATGCGAACTGTATAATTCATATTAACTCTCCAAATGAATTTAAAAATACTGATTATTAAAATCAAGAATATTCTTTATTAATCTATAAAAAATTAATTCAATGCCCCACTTTAAGAATTTCCACATCTTAAAGACGGTCATTATCATGTTCCAATTCTTCTAAAAATGTGCAAGCCCTGCATAACCTGTTGGAAGAAGGCTCTCCGCAGATCTCGCATCTGTCATAATCATAATCATGAGTTAATTCCTCTCTAAGAGCCAGCCTTATCTTGTCAAAGCCTTTAAGCAGTGAAAACCTAATTGTAGGATGTTCCTTTGACAAATCCTTGATGATATTTCCAACTTCCATTCTGAAGGATTCATGAGCATAAGGACAACCCGCCAAGTGGATATCCAATCCCTTGGCCAATGCGTAAAGACCTATTTCACGTTCCGGAATCTCTCTAAGTGGCTTGATTTTAACTGTGAACATTTCACTATTTGATTCTGTCTTAGGACCTATTTTAGCCATATTTTCAGTGTTTCCTTCAAGGTAATTCATTAAAATGGCTTCGCTTTCATCATCAAGGTTATGCCCAGTAGCTATTTTTGTAGCTCCAAAATCACGAGCCGCCCTGTTGATAATCCATCTGCGGAAAACACCGCAATAGGTGCATGAACCTCTGTGCTTCTCATAAGCCATTATCTCATCAAGGTCAATGCCGAATGACTCCTTGAATGTGACAACCTTGTGTGGAATGCCCAATCGTTCAGCATGAGCCTTGGCAATCTCTACCCCTTCAGCCCTGTAGCCTGCAATTCCTTCATCTATAGTGACGGCACACAAGTCAATGATATTCCTTTCACGATAGGAATTTAGAATTTCAAGAGTAACCACGCTATCTTTACCTCCTGATAGCGCAACAAGAACCTTGTCTCCTTTTTTAAGAAACTTTTCTTTCTTTATGGTGTGTCTAACCTTCTTATCAACACTCTCAATAAAGCATCTCTTGCATAAAGCTTGTCCTGATTCCTTTCTTTGAATAATTACATGCCTGCTTCCACATTTTGTGCATTCCATATTAAAGTCAATCCCATTCAATAATTAAATAAATAATCTTAATTTTTTAATAAAAGTAATATGTTTTTATTCTTATAAAATATTTTTGAAAAATAGCTAAAACAAGAGACTAACAATATTGCCAACTTAAAAAAAAATTTTGAAAAAATAGCTAAATTAAATGATAAATAAAATAAGAATAAAAAATAATTTTTATTTTAAGTTTTTTAATTCCTGAAAAAATACTTTCTATAAGATTTTTGGAGTATATCATCTAAATATCAGCAACAAACTCTGCCAATTGGCTGAGTGTGCTAACTTCATAAACCTTAGCCCCTGCTCCCTGATATAGGGAAACGCAACTGTCTACAACATCCCATTTCTTTTTCTCTTCAGGATTTAAAATTATGACCTTCTTACCCAGTCTGGCCATCTCTCTAATCAAATCCACACTGGCAGGGATTCCATCAACTTTAGGACCTGACCAGTCACGGCAGTCTGAAAGAATTATGATATATGACTTATTATTGATATCCGCCTGTCTCATGAATGAAGAAAAGGCTGAAAACATATCTGAAGTTCCCCTCACCATTGCATGCTTCATTCGTTTCAAGCGTATTTCAGCAAAAGCATTAACCATGTATTTTTCTTTCAAAATCTCTGTGGTTTCTATGGTCTTATTATCAAATTCAAACATGCGTGAGTCCTTAAAAGACTTCTGGCATGCAAACATGAGCATGAAAAACCAGCTGCTGATCCATTCGCAGGATCCGCTTACATCATTTAAAAAAAGGTGCTGTTTTTTATGAGGCTTTGTTTTCACAGTAACAAGGTCGATTGGAACTCCACCATACTTCATATTGGCTCGCATGGTTCTATGAATGTCTATCTTATTGGATTGGGACAGTTTCCTGCGTCTTGACTGCTTGTTTGCAATTTTTCTGCCTAATTCCTGGCAAAGCTCAAAAACTCTCTGGTCAAACTTATTCAATTTAGTAAGCTGAGTATTCAAGAGCTCGCTGTCTCTAGCAAGATCTGATTTTCTCTCTTCTAGAATAGGAGTTCCAGAAAGCTGGTCCAATATCTGTTCCGCACCCATCTGAACCTTTTTGCCACTTGAGCCCTTTTGAATGGACATCTTATACTTGTTTGTTGTAATCTGTCTTCGGCTTAACTGGGAACTGTGAATGGTTTGAGGATTTTTTGGCTCTCTTAGAGACTTGACAAAGAAAGATTCAAATGCATCGTCGAATTTTGGAATGTCATACTTGTTTTTCACATAAACAGACCTTAAAGCATCCTTCAATTGAGTCCTGTCATTATTGCCTAATAATGCATAAGTATCCATGGCTGTCTGAGTAGTCCTGATACTGACTGCCATGCCGTCTTTCCTTAGCTTATTGCTCAATTTAACTATAGTCTCTTTCATTGTACAACCTAAAAAATAAAATTATCAACCAATTAAAAAAAAAATCAGGTATTAATGAGCATACTCATTATCTAAAAGTTCCTTGACTACCTTGGCCCTGTCTTCTTCTGTCTTTAAAGCTACCCCAACACTTTCCCTGAGTGCAGCATCGACATTCTCCTGCTTTGGATCAAGATGCATTACAGAACTGACCCAGTCAATTGTAGCCCTTACAGATGGCTTTTTAACCAGGTTGAAATCCCTGATTCTTTGAACAAGCTTGACAACCTTTTCAACCAAGCCGTCATCAGCTTCAGGAATCCTTGATTTAACAATAGCCATCTCTCGCTCCACGCTTGGGTATGGAATATATAAGAACAAGCATCTGTCCTTGGTCTCATCAAGAAGGTTTCTTTGAGAGTTTGAAGTCAAAATAACAATTAAATCGTTTTGAAGTTTGAAAGTGCCCAGGTCATTTACAGTAATTTCCTTTTCACCTAATGCCTGGAGCAGGAAGCTTTCCACTTCCTCATCCGCCTTGTCTATCTCATCAATGAGAAGCAGGGAATCATTCTTATTCATGAAGGAAGTCAAAAGAGCGCGTCTGATAAAGTATTCCTCTTCAAAAATAGACTCTTCAACAGCTTCCTTGTTTTTAAACGCTTCCAAATGAAGCAGCTGCTTTTGATAGTTCCATTCTCCGACAATCTGTTCAAAAGTGATTCCTTCATAACACTGAATCCTGAAAAAGTCCCTGTTGAATGATTCTGCAATGGCTTTTGCAAGCTCTGTCTTTCCAACACCTGGAGGTCCTTCAATAAGAACCGGCTTGTTTAATGACAAGGCTAGAAACATGGAAGTACTGATTTCAGAACTGGAAACATAGCCCACTTCGCTTAAGCTTTTTTCTATTGATTTAATTGATAATTCTTCTTCGGGCATATTTAAAACCTTTGTAATTAATTAAAATAAATGATTTACTAATTTCTTATAAAAAAATTTTGTAAAATATAATTAATATAAATTAATAAATATTTTAATGACTATGATATATAAATATTGTTATAATCTAAACAAACAATATTATAGTCCGTTATTAGAATGAAATAAAGGGTTGAAAAGAAGAAACATATTTAAATTAAAATTTTTATGGAATGAATAAAATGAAATCCGATAAAATAGCAGCAATATTCCTTATTTTAATTCTCTTGTTTGGAGGAGTAGTTCTGTGCTTGTATTATATGTAAAAACAGATTTAGCAGATATATAATTTAAAAAAATAGCTAAAACACATAAATAAAAAAACAACTTTATGAAATAAGAAAAATAGCTAAAACTCATAAAGAAAAGAAAAACAATCCCCTGAATAAGAAAAATAGCTAAAAAATAAAAAAATAAAAAATGAAAAGCTGAAAGCTATGGAAAAATATTCTTTATTTTAGGAATTAATTCTAAACAGTGATCTTATTCATATTAACTTGGTTGAATAATCCAAATCTGAAGAATGTAATACCTACAGCACCGCCTTTTAGTGCATATTTAATATCTGCAGTAAGCGCCTTGTTAGACAGCCTCTTGCCTGTAGCTCCATAAGTCTGCAAACCAGTCCATATCTGAGCATTGCCACCCATGGCTTTTTTAAATGCTTTGGTCTGGGACCTGATCCATTTGCTGCTTTGTCCATAACTGTGGCTGTAAATCATTGGACAAAATACATCAATATACTTGGACATTGCTTTTATATCCTGACCATAATAATACTTATCGCTATAAATGCTTTCAGGCATTACAGCAGCTGAAACCATGGCATTCCTGTTTGCCTTCTTGACAGCCTTGGATAATTGCTTTGTCATCAAATTAACCGCATAAACCCCTTTCTTATATTTATAAGCAGTTCCAGGGAATCTGATATAATCAAAATGGACTCCAGATACACCTTTTATCCTAGCATACTTCCTAGCCCTTTTGACATTGCTTTTGAATAATGACTTCTTGATATTGCCATTCTTATTTATCGGATTTATAAACTCTCCGTTTTTATAAAATACGAGCATCCAGATATGAACCTTCAATCCTTTCCTATTGACTTTTTTAAGCCAGGATTTAAAGTTTGAACTTTTTACCGCCTGCTCATGAACGAAAATGTTTGTGATTCCATTCCTTTTCAACTGGTTTAAATCAAGCTTGTCCTTGTCTGTGCTCCAGACCCAGATAGCATTTTTGCCGGCATAGTTCTTTTTGACTGTGAGAGTAATGTTCTTTTTGCAGGCATGATAATAGGATTGACCATAGAAATACATTCTGAGCTTGTAGTTTTTAGCTTTTAATCTAATTTTCAAAGATGCTTTACCCTTGTAGTCTGTTTTTCGAACATATTTCTTGCCGTTTATCTTAAAAGTGACCTTTTGAGAAGCCAGAGCCTTGCCTGAAGCATCCTTCAAGTATGCATAAAAATAATTCTTATTGATTACTATCTTGCTTGAGACGCTTATTTTTG
>ODAI010105562.1_pt1 | contig 12925 bp, 11 predicted proteins | sample 1539321 | NCBI WGS metagenome assembly ODAI01 (sample SAMN02144231, study PRJEB22623) | gut metagenome | biome: sheep rumen | host: Ovis aries | place: New Zealand | reverse complement strand
CTCAGGGTACACCTGAGTTTCGTCTGACATATGACCCGGGGGTTTTAATAGAAGAAAACGAAGAGTTACTGTTGCAAAAGGTCACAGAGCTTCTTGATACCATGAAGATGCTCTATGAACCAGTGATTTACAACTAATAACAGGAGGGTTTTAATGAATTTTGTCTGTTCGGAAAGAAATGGGAAGGTGACACCGTTTGGAAAGCATGGCAGACTCCATGTGGACGGAAGACATCTTGTCGATGAAAATGGCGAAGTGGTAGCACTCCACGGTATCAGCACCCACAATCTGAATTATTATCCTGAATATGTCAACGAGGAGGCATTCACCCAGTTTGCCGACGAGTACGGCGTGGATATCATGCGCCTCGCCATGTACACACAGACGGCAGACGATGTGCCCGGATATGCAGATACAGATGACGAGGGCCGCAGAAAGCTCGAGGAACTGATGCTCACCGGCGTCCGTATATGTGCATCCCTTGGTATATACTGTATCGTGGACTGGCATATACTCTTTGATTACAATCCAAAGATGAATGAGGATATGTCTGCAAAATTCTGGAACAGCATGGCACTCAGACTCCGTGATTATGACAACGTGATCTTTGAGATATGCAATGAGCCCAACATGAATACAGAGACAGGTGACAAGGCCACGTGGGATGATATCAGGGGTTATGCCCATCATATCATTGATGTCATCAGGGATATCGATGAGACCAAGGTCATCATCGTAGGTACTCCCATTTGGTCCCAGCGTGTGGACGATGCGGCTGACAATCCCCTTGAATATGATAATATAATGTATACACTTCATTTCTATGCGGATTCCCACAAGGACGAGCTCCGTGGCCGCATGAAATATGCCATTGATAAAGACCTGCCCATATTCGTCACCGAGTTTGGTATCTGTGATGCATCGGGCAACGGTCCCGTCAACGATGCCGAGACAGATATCTGGCTTAAGGAACTTGAGGCAAACGATATCAGCTATGTCATCTGGAACCTTTCAAACAAGGACGAGACATCGGCAATCCTTAAACCGGAGTGTGACAAGATAAACAACTTTACGTCAGATGACCTCTCACCATGCGGCGAGCGTATGGTCAGAATTATGACGAAATTTAAATAATAAAGGAGCGTAAGCGATATGAACGAGACCGGGAATAACTTTAATGTCGAGGAGATATTCGGCAGCAAAGTATTTACCATCGGCAAGATGAAGGAGAGACTGCCAAAGACTGTTTACAGGGAAGTTGTAAAAGTCATGGATCAGGGAGGCTCGCTGTCAAAGACCTCTGCTGATGTGGTAGCAAAAGCCATGAAGGACTGGGCCATCGAAAACGGTGCGACCCATTATACCCACTGGTTCCAGCCCCTTACGGGTATCACTGCCGAAAAGCAGGATGCGTTTGTCACTCATCCCGATGAGGATGGCAAAATGCTTATGGATTTTTCCGGCAAGGAACTTATAAAAGGTGAGGCAGATGCTTCATCATTCCCCTCAGGAGGACTCCGTGCCACATTTGAGGCCAGAGGATATACTGTGTGGGATATCACTTCTCCCGTATTTTTAAAGGAAGGTGCGACAGGTGTCGTTCTCTGCATACCTACCGCATTTTATTCGTATACAGGCGAGGCTCTTGATAAAAAGACTCCGCTCCTGCGCTCGATGGAGGCCGTTTCGGAGCAGGCTCTCCGTATCATCAGACTCTTTGGAAACAATACTTCAAAAAAGGTTACCGCTTCTGTAGGTCCCGAGCAGGAGTATTTCATCATAGACAGGGAAAAGTATCTTAAGAGAAAAGATCTTATTTTTACAGGCAGAACACTCTTTGGAGCTCCCGCTCCGAAAGGACAGGAACTCGAGGATCATTACTACGGTGCCATCAGGGAACGTATCGGTGCCTATATGAAGGATATTAATATTGAGCTCTGGAAGCTCGGCGTCACAGCAAAGACCCAGCACAATGAAGTCGCTCCCGCCCAGCATGAGCTCGCTCCCATATACGAGACGGCCAATATAGCCGTAGACCATAACCAGCTCGTCATGGAGACCATGAAAAAGGTTGCCGGCCGTCACGGTCTTACCTGCCTCCTCCATGAAAAGCCTTTTGCCGGAGTAAACGGATCGGGCAAGCACAACAACTGGTCGCTCTCTACAGACGACGGTATCAATCTCCTTGATCCCGGTGTCACACCAAATGACAATATTCAGTTCCTGCTGGTACTGGCATGTATATTAAAAGCAGTAGATACCCATGCGGACCTGCTCCGTCAGAGCGCCGCAGATGTAGGCAACGATTTAAGACTCGGTGCTGATGAGGCTCCGCCGGCTATCCTCTCCGTATTCCTCGGAGACCAGCTTGATGATGTGGTAGCCCAGCTCGTCGAGACGGGTATTGCGGATCACTCCATCCAGGGTGAGAAGCTCGTGACAGGTGTATCCACGCTCACCGATATCCAGAAGGATGCGACAGACAGAAACAGGACATCACCTTTTGCTTTTACAGGTAACAAGTTTGAGTTTAGAAGCGTGGGCTCAAGCGATTCCATCGCAAGCCCCAACACTACACTTAATGCCATTGTTGCCGAAAGCTTCTGCGAGGCAGCAGACGAGCTTGAAAAGGCAGACGATTTTGAGCAGGCTGTTCACGATATGATCAAAAAGTATCTATATGATCACAGACGCATCATATTTAACGGCAATGGATACTCAAAGGAGTGGGTAGAGGAAGCAGCCAGAAGAGGCCTCCCCAACATTCCTTCCATGGTAGAGGCAGCAGAGGCGTTAACTACCGAGAAATCAATCAGACTCTTTGAAAAGTTTGGCATTTATACAAAGGCAGAGCTCACCTCAAGACAGGAGATCACTTACGAGACATACTCAAAGTATATCAATATAGAAGCAAAGACCATGATCGACATGGCATCAAAGCAGTACATACCCGCAGTAATAGGCTTCACAAAGAATCTTGCCGATACGATAGTGGCACTAAACAGTATAGGTGCTGACTGCGCAGTCCAGAAAAAACTGTTATCGGATGTGAGCGGTAAATTAAATGAGGCAACAGAAGCTTTAAATGCACTCTCTGCAATTGTGGCAAGGGTAGAGAAGCTCCCGACAGAAAAGGAAAAGGCATTTGCATTTAAGGATGAAGTCAAGCCTGCAATGGACAGTCTCCGTGCACCCATCGACGCCCTTGAGATGATGGTCGATGAAAAGCTCTGGCCTGTACCTAATTATGATTCGCTTATCTTTGAGGTATGATGAACGGAAAATATAAAGCATTAATATATGACAGATTTACGGATGCGATAGATAAATATTCCCTGATAAACAATGGTGACAGGGTCGCAGTATGTATTTCGGGAGGCAAGGACTCAATGCTCCTTGCCTTGTTTTTTATGGAGTATTCAAGTGTTCAAAATGAAGCAGCTTTTAACAGTGCAACACTTCTGCAACACTTTGGAGTGTATGATGCTGTAAAAGCACTGAAAGTTTACTGTATTTTAGAGATGTGAGGTAAAAAATATGCCTAAGAACATACCCGGAAACAATAATAACGGCAACAACAACGATACCGGCAATGCAAACAATAATGCAAATAATAATGGAACAAATAATGGAAATGCTGTCGGGGATGATGAACCGGTAATGTTCAGGGTAAATGACACAACAGGGATCTCCCAGATTGAGTTTATCAATATTGAAAGGACCGGGATTCCCTCACATATCCTAAACAGCAATAATCCTGCGGTCATCACCGAGTATCTAAAGAGCCATAAGGCGGAGCTGCGTCCTGTCGACAAAGCCCATCTTAAAGAGAGAAGGGATGTACTTAATATTATAGAGAACAAGCGGGCGTCAATATCGCAGGCTATAGACGGCAAGATCGCTAAGATGGAGCCGGAGGCACCTGTTGAGGCAGATGATACCGTCATTCTTAACAACATACATCAAAAGGAATTCCAGTCATCAGGTAACGGATGCTGGTCAGTTGCATTTAGCAATATCATGCAGAGCCGCGGTATTGATATGCCACAGCAGTTTATCAGAGCCCACAGACCGGGAACAGACGATCTTGTGACTGACGAGCAGAAGCGACAATATAATGAAGCAAATATGACACTTGATATAAACGAGATGTACAGCATGGATAAACCTCGTGATCTGAGAGAGTCGGGAGAACTCATCACAAAGGTATTGCCCAATACCGGTACTCACTCGAGAAATTTCGGAGCCATCGCCGATTACCTTTATGATGTTGAGAGGATCGAAGAGGGTGAGGATATTATCTACAGAGCCAAGCCCCAGCCTAAGAATCAGGCGGGCTATGACGCTTTTAAGAATGCTTTTAAGGATTCCCTTGCAGAAGGTATCAAGGTCAACAGATCACCGGTTGCCATCACTGACGGTTATCATTATCTGACAATAGTCGGATATGGCAAAAAGGACGGAGTCGAAGGCTTTTATTATCAGGACTCTCTTGATTATATGCCCTTTGAACAGAGAAACAGGGAAAGGGGCGAGGAGCACGCTGTCGATAAGGTCAGATTCAAGTCGTATGATGAATTCTTTAAAGGATTAGCCGAGAAGCAGGCAAAGTTTAAGGATATTAACGGAGAATATGCAAACGGCTTCGGAATAGATATGACATGGGCAGAGGATTACGAGAAGGTTGACGGTCAGTGCCGGAAGCTTACGGATATTGGCCTTAATATGCAGGGTGATGATGTCATAGAGCCGCCATTCTCAAATAATCCCGTTCAAAAGGGTGAGTGGCAGGTTATGTATTCAAATCCCGAGAGAGATTACAACAAGGATGCCATAGAGGTAGTCAAGACAAAGCCCGTCACTGACTTCCTTGAATACCGCGATACCGTTGTCATCCCGAAGAAGATCATCGAAGGACAGATGATAAAGAAAGAGGAGATGGCTGAGACTGTCGGCAAGTTCAATAGCAGGGAAACTGAGATCCGTGAAGGCAAACCGGTCGTTCAGGAAGATATAGGACAGATCTCATATTATGAAGACAGGGCAAATTCCAAACCTGAACTTGGACCAAGTGACTTATCACCCAGTGACAGGGAGCTTCTTGCCATGCAGAAAAAAAATGCATCAAAGGGGAAGAATGAAAACGCAGTACCCGTCATCGACAGAGAGGTCATTTTCAAGAGTGATATGTATTCAGAATATATTACCGATATGGTTGAAGGGCTTATAAACGATGATGACCTTGAGCTGTTCAATCCTGTTGAGGGTACGGACAAAGAGAAAGCATTTGATAAAAGATGTGACAGTGCATCCTGGGGAGAGAGCCTTAAGGAAGCCAAGGTCCACCTCCAGACACTTGCTAAATGCTACGAGATATATGCAGATGAAGAGAAAAGAAAGACTGCGAACCTAAAGAAGCTTGATGATACGATCAATTATTCGCTCCTCGGATTAAAAGCATCCGTTAATGAATATCTGAAAAATACCGGCGAATCAAATATGGGCGAGAAGAACAAGATCGCACAGAAATTAAAGACATCGGTGAACCAGATCATATCAAGGCGTGAGGCAGTCGGCGGCAATGCAGAGCAAAGATATGAATCCCTTGCAAATGCAACCGAGGGATTGTTTGATTTTACAAAGAGACTTTCAAGGATCGAGAGCGACAACATATTCTCAAGAAACTCCGATGAGTTCAATGAGATGCTCAGGAAAGCGAGAGAGATCAGAGACAAGGTCAGACCTAATTATATGAAAAATTTCGACATGACCGTTGATAAGGAGTATTTAAAGAGCGAGGCTTTCAAGAAGGATGTAGAGGATATAAAAAAGCTCGCCGATAAATACAGGATAGAAAAGGATAAAGACAACAAAGCGAAGCGAAGCACCAAGAAGGGGCAGGCCAGATACGATGCCGCTGTCCAGCTCTCAAAATTCTGCGCGGAGCTGAAAAGGGATGCAGAGAGAGCAGCTGATCCCAGATATAATACCAAGCAGTACAAGCTCGGTAAATGGACCGAAAAATCCGCTGAGGCAGATGAGATCGACCGGATAGTAAGTGAGAGAAGAGAGAAGATCGGCGAGTGCTATCGCAAAGCAAGAGTGCTCCGTCCCGACAGAGATGAGATAATGATAAGGACAAGGGTGACGACCGAGGAACTAAACGAAACAGAGAAAAAGGAATCGGTAAAAAAGGAACCCGAAAAAAAGAATCCTGTAAAGAATCAGGAAAAGAACAATCAGGTAAATAAGAATCCCGAGAATAAGGCCCATGAGAAAAAGAGCCAGGAGGATATCATTAAAGAAAAGCCTGTTAAAAAGGTAAAGAAACCAAAGAAGGTACAACTGGAACTGTAACATTCCCAAAAGGGTGCGAGGAAAAAGCATGAAAAATCTGACTGAAAATGAAGTGATCAAACTTGTAAACAGCATAAAGGGCGAGGAGGCAATGAAGCAGTACGGAAGCCATCGCCGTTTTCTTCTTGCGGGACTTGATGGACCGGAGGAGATGAAGAGCCGTCTGGCATTTGTGGATGCGTACAAAACAGAGCTTGATCTGATCCATGAAAAGCTGAAGGCAGCTTACAATATAGGACCGGAGGATGACGAGTTCGGATACCTCAACGATCCGACCTTCAGATCAGGCGCAGGCAAGGAGCAAAACCGTATCATAGACCTTATGAAGGATTATATGGCTTTTCAGACGGTGACAGGCAGGCTCTCAAAGAATAAATATGATGAGATGATAGTTTCCGGTCCCGATACCGATGAGGAAAAGGATTTTAGACAGACTCTTCCCGGCAAAGATGAGCTTAATTTCCTCATAGAAGGTTCGGCATATCAGGATAATAAGAAAGAGGGGATCAGAGCCTGCAGAAAATGGATGTACCGAAACTGTGAAAAGAGCGGTCCGTTTAACCTGACGGGAACCAAGAGGAATTATATCGATTCCTTTGGCAAGATGCCCGTGGAACAGCAGGTCAATGCGATCTTCCAGGTAGAGACAAGATATTACAAGTACGATGATGAGCAGGGACTTGGTGAGGAGAGTGCTGCATCGGATTCATTTGTTCCGACGCTTGATGAGTTCAAAGAATTCATGAACAGATCCTCGCTCAATGTGATAGCCAAGGCAAAGGGTGATTCCATCTTCTGGAGCCGCCTCGAGAGAGCAGTCGATAAGACCAAGGACAGAGCAGACATCATCGGGGAGAGGTATGCCCGCAAAAAAGCGGAGGTTGAGGAAAACAGCAAAAAGACAGGTAGCGTAGCTCTTAAAGTAAGACAACAGATAGCCCATGATAAATACATGATGAAGAAGTCAAAGGAAATATTTGAATCTTTCATCAAAATCAGAAATGAGTATATGACCTGTCTTAGTAAGTATCAGGAAAAAAATGACAGGAAAACTCTGGATGCCCTTAAGAAAAAAGGACTTGAGATACAGAATCTTTGGAAAGACGAAAACAGGAGAAAAATCTACCAGCAGGCTGAAGGAGATACAAAGGCATTTTCCGGTTTTGTTGAATTCACAAAGAAGCTTGAGAATGTGGATAAGATGAATGATAAAACCATAAAGAAGATAGCGGCGGAGCAGAAGCTTGAAAAGATAGAAAAATATATAGGCTACAGATGGTATGCTGCCACATTTTGGTCATCGGCTACAACCGCGAATAATTATCTGAAATTTGCAAGGGAAACAGCTGTGGACAAGGCAATCTCAACCGGATTTCAGCGTACGGGAGTCATCATAAGCGCGTATACAACAGTCAAAAACAGTATCATGTCCGTAGTCTCATATAAGAGAAAGCAGAGAGCAAAGTCGATAAAGAGTACTCTCAAGGAAGATTTCAAATCATATAACAAGGCGGAGACCGAAAAGTTTGGAGACAGAAATAAAAGAGCAGGTGCTCTGGCAAAGATCACAAAGAAACGAAACATGGGTAAGGCGAAGATGTATGCCTTGACGGCAGCCTTTGCCCTCGGCGCCACGATTCTCGGAGTCGTCACTGCGGTGACTGCACCAGTGTCAATGCCTCTTACCATAACCGGCCTTGCTGTATCTACGGCGGGATTTGCCCTTAATAAAGGCTTGTCGATAAGACGCAATGATGTCCTTGATAAGAAGGAGATAGACAGCGCAGCCAAGCTCGATGAAGAATATAAGACCAAGCTTGATGAAGGTGGCAAAAAAACAATGCGCTACATTGAGTCCAAGGTTGAACACAGAAGGAAGATCCTTGAAGAGAAAAGGAAGAGGTTTGATAACGGACGTACTGAGCTAAAGATACTTGACAGCCATCTTGAAAAGCCCAAAAAGCTGAAGGCTACCATTAGAACCAATTATGCTGTTAAGAAGGGCTGTTCGACAGTATCTTCATTTAATGCAAAGCTTGACAGGGAACTGGTTGAGGAGGCGTTCCGTCATATATTCTTAAAGGATCCCGAAGGACCCATTAACGAGGAAAACCTCATCAAGAAAGAAGAATTCAGCAAATATGTTTCAAAGCATGCGGCTGATTACGAGGAGGTACATCAGTCATATAAAGAGGCAAAGCTCAGGGTACAGTTCAAGGAACTCCTTGAGGCTGACGGCGTCAAGATAAAGGTTCCGAAAAATGTGGGAGCTGCTAAGAAGATGTTCCATGAGAAAGCGAAGTCAAAGGAAATATGATAAAGTATGATTTATGTGATGAAGGAGGTAATAGATGAGCAGATTTGACAGAGATTATATTTTGGAGAAATTATCTGAGATAGAGGATGAAGAAAATTTATTAACAACCGTTGTTAAGAAAGGCGAATATGGCGATGATACTCCTGAGGAGGTAAAGGATCTTGCGGAGGCAGTCGGAACCATTGTCATGGCGGACTATGTGGGCGCCGGTACAAACGGATATGAGACCATGGGCGTATACAGCTTTATGCCACTTAATGATGAAGAGACCTATGAGGTGTTGTCAGTAAATATCGTCCTGTCGGATGCTGTTGATGAGATAGGTATATATGATATGTACAAGATCATCAACATGATAAATAACCGCCTGCTTATCGGCGCGTTTATGATCTCCGATGATGAGGGTACGCTGGCATATAAGAGCAATATCTGTATTTCAAAGGAGCTTGATAATGACAATGCTCTGGCTTTTGCAACGGAGATGCTCATAGAGGCACTTGGCGAAGTGAATCTCTGGATAGATATCCTCATGGCGTATAACGATGGTGACAAGGACGCGGATGCATGTATTAATACCATAAAAGATATTGACTCGGAGGAGTGATAAGATTGATCTTAATGTATAATTTGAGAATTAGATGATTTAAGGTATAATTACTGGCATCAAAGATAAAAGGAGAAAGGAAATGCAAATAGAAAAGGAATACACATGTCCGGTCACAGAGGAGAATTACCTCAAGGTATCGGAGATGGTAGAAGAGTGCATGACCGAAGCTGAGTTTGATATGGGCGCCATCAACAAGCTGCTGTTATCGGTAGATGAGATATATGCCAATATCAAGGATTACAGTGAGGCAAAAAACTGTACGATAAAGTGCAAAGCCGATGGAAAAAAGATAGAGCTTACATTTGAGGATGACGGTCTGCCATTTGACCCTACCAGCAAGCCTGAGCCGGATGTGCTTGAGGATCTGATGGAGCGTAATATCGGAGGTCTGGGTATCTTTATCGTCCGCAAGCTTATGGACGTTGTTGATTACAAAAGAGAGAATGATAAGAACTATCTGACCATCAGCAAAGAGTTCAGATAAAGGCGATATGGAATAATACCTATAAATATGTTACAATAAAACGATTAATTTGATATGAATTATTAACAGTAAATGTGAATTTAATATTTCAAACGGAGATTAAAGATTATGGAAACGATTATAAAAGGAGTAAAAAGGCTCGACAGCAATACATATGCTGACTTTGACAAGCAGGTTGAGGAAGCTTCAAACGGTGATTATGACAGGATCGTGATCGATCTGGCCGACACCCAGTATATTTCATCTATATGCTTACGTGTCCTGCTCAAAGGCTTCAAGAAGATGAGAGCAAAGAACGGCGAGTTCGTTCTTCGCAATGTACAGCCGACTGTTCTGGAGGTTCTTGAGATTACAGGCTTTGCAGGCGGCTTCATCATTGAATGATCCGGAGTGGGAATATCATATAGTGTTTATTTTTTGAAAAATTTTATTTTTTTGAAAAAAATATAAAAGTGCAACACTTTTGCAACATATCATGTTGTATGATTGCATCAGCATAAAACAAAAAGCTGCAAATAAAAAACAAAAAAGCGATTTTCGAAATTAAAGGAGGAAAATTTATGAACACATTAATGCTTTTATCAAATCCGGATGTATCAAAGGTGGCAGCACCTATCATCTCTCTTATCAAGAGCTTTGCGGGACCCGTCATCGGTATCGTTGCCGCACTCGGAATCATCTACTGCATACTTCTCGGCGTTAAGCTTGCAAAGGCAGAGGAGCCTCAGGAGAGAGAGAAGGCAAAGGGGGCACTTAAGAATGCTATCATCGGATTCCTTTTGATCTTCATCCTCATCGTTGTTCTTCTTGCTCTTGTACCCCAGATGGCTACATGGGTTGGCGGACAGACAGGTGTCAGCATGAATGTAACAGGTTTCGGAAACTGATCATCAGAGAGAAAACCTTTCAAATATGCCTCCCGTTGCCTCGGCAACGGGAAAGGCATTTTTTGACTTTTATAGACTTAATATTTTTGTGCAGCCCGATTGTTTATGTTTTGCAACGATACGACCTTGGATATACAGGTATAAAGATATGAAAAAGAAATTTTATGATGAAGATGAGATCTGGGATGAGATCGACGGCTTCTATGAAGAAAATGCCGATACTACCTTAAGGGAGACCATCGATACAACAGGATATGAGGAACCATCAGAGGATGACGATGAAGTATTTGACAAGGATGCACTTACCTACGGAGAGGATGACCATCCCGAATATGTCAGGTCACTGACATACGACCTCATTGATGAGAAGGGTAACAGGATCAAAAATGAGCTTGTTGGTCGTCTTGATATGGAGGATGGTACATATGTGCTCATGCATCCTATTGATTCACCGGACCCGGCGCTTCTTAACATCTTCAGGGCGTGGGAGGATCCAAATGAGGGACTTCAGCTTGAGGGTATATCGGACCCTGATGAATTTGCAAGGGTAGCCGCCTTTGCGGAGAAGGTTTTGTATGATGATCCTGAGGCAACCGATATTCCGGGCGGCGGAATACAGTGGAGTGATTAAATGTTATGGCTGCTGGAGATAAGGATAAAAATGACAGCTTGTACAGCGGAGCAAAAAAAGTTTTTGCCCTGACAGAAAAGCTTGACAGCTTTGAAAACCGAAATCGTAAAAAGAAAGAAGAAAAAGCCCGAAAAAAAGAAGAAGAGAGATTAAAAAAACAGGAAGAGCTAAAGCAAAAGGATATCAACACCAAAAAGCTCCTGTCCGAGGCTTCTTTTTCGGAGATGAACGGGCAGCAGAAGGTATTTATCTCGATAAAGCTTTTCTTTTATGCGGGGATGCCTTTTTTCATATATATGTTTACTCCGGCGATCATAATCGCTCTGTGTACGGGACTGATCTACGGGGATTTTAAGAATATATCAGAGAATTATCGTGTCACCGCAAACAATTTTTACTCGTTCATCGGTATAGTCTGTGCTCTTATCTTTATATTCAGATCCTCAAGAAAAAGAGGATCTACGGTAAGCAGGGATATTACTTTTACTTTAAAAGACCTGAACTGGAAATATATGGGATTTATGTTTCTTTTCGGTTTTTCGACGTCCGTATGTATATCCGCATTGCTTACGCTGCTTCCCGACAGCCTGATGGCAGGTTATGACGCCGTCACAAGCGATGTCAGAAACGGATATGATATGGTACTGGCACTGGTCACAGTATCGGTGATCGACCCGGTTGCAGAGGAGATAGTATTCAGAGGCTATATGTTAAACCGGCTTCTGCCCACACTTAAGGAAAAGGTATCGATAATCATCGTGACAGCGATCTTTTCACTTTGCCATCTGTCACCTCTATGGATATTGTATGGCATAGTACTTGGATGGGTGCTTGCAAAGATCTCGATAAGACATGACAACATAGCCTATTCGATAGCGATTCATTCGGGCTTTAATATGACCGTGGTTGTGAATTACCTGATATCAAAAAATGAGCTTCTTGAAAAGATTTTTTTCGGAAGCAGATTTACGATAGCGGCCTACGCATTGCTTTTCGGAGCAGCAGTGTATGCCCTGATACTTTATTATAATAAAAGCGAAAATCTTGGACTGAGGCTATGGCCGAGGTCGTGAAAATATAAATAATAACGGAGAGCGGGATTTATGAGTAAAGAAAAAGAAAACAGCTTGTTAAAGAAAATTGTCCTTAATGTTGTGATCATTGTTCTGATGGTGATCATACTCGGATATGTCATAATGGCTTTTCTGAACGGGATGCCGGTATATTCGCAGACTCATAAGATGAGTGCCTTTTGGATACCGAGTCTGTTCCTTAACGGACAAACATATCTGCTCGGAGCTGTCGGAGCAGCAGCTTTTGTGATCTTGTATCTTATATATGCAAGACCAAGCGCAGCCAAGGGCAAGAGACTGATGAATTCCAAAGCAGGTGATGTTGACAACAGTCCTCTTGAGAATTCCCACTGGATGAGCCAGAAAGAGGTTAATGACAATTTCCCTCCTTCAAAGTTTACCCAGCTCGGTAACAACAAAAAAGACGGAATCCCCCTCTACGCAGTATATAACAATAAAAAGAAAGAACTTGATATAAATATTGCTTCCGGAATGCATTCAATCATCATCGGTGCTGCCGGTTCCGGTAAGACAGCCACATTCGTTAACCCCATGGTGCAGATCCTCGG
>ODAI013676300.1_pt1 | contig 12927 bp, 9 predicted proteins | sample 1539321 | NCBI WGS metagenome assembly ODAI01 (sample SAMN02144231, study PRJEB22623) | gut metagenome | biome: sheep rumen | host: Ovis aries | place: New Zealand | reverse complement strand
TCGATAGAAAGCATGAAGGTTAAGTTTCCGAGTTCCACTACCTTCTTGCAAAGTTCCTCATCGATTAATGTAGAGTTGGAATATGCCGCAAAGATACAATCGTTATGCTTTTCGCAAAGTTTAATGATGTCTGCCTTACGAACCATCGGTTCACCACCGGTCATCATATAAAGGTAAACACCAAGCTCTTTACCTTCGGTAACGATTTTATCCATATCTTCAAAGGTAAGGTTTGCTTTATGTCCGTAAGTTCCTGACCAGCATCCTACACAGTGCATGTTACATGCCATGGTGGGATCGAAAAGAATTAACCAAGGAATATTACAACCATACTTCTCACGGTTTGCACGAATCATCTTTGTTCCGCGGAAGAATGCTTCGTATCCTAAGTTTAAGATAAACTTCTTTGCAAACTTCGGATTGGTTTCATCGATAATCTTATTGATGTACTTCACCCAACGGTTATCCGGATCGGAAACTGCGGCACGAACCTTATTTAAAGTGTTCTCGTCGATTTTTCCGAAGAACTTTTCAGCCATGTTTACAAGCTTAACGTAGGTCTCGGTTCTTTCCTTATAGTTCTTCTTATCCAAATGGTTTAAGAAGCCGTCGATAGCAATCGAAAAAGCCTGACGTTCCGCTGCGTGTTTCATATTTTCTGCTACAGAAGCCATAATCATCCTCCTAATTAAAAACAATATAACTTCACACTTTCATCCTGATAGTGATTTTAGGTCTCGAAACGCCTTTTTTCAATGAACAAATTTTCAAATTTGTATTGCCAATACGCTATAAATATGGAAAAATGAGGATGATGGGGTTAATATTGACCTCAAATAACAGAAAACTTGGTGAGTGTAAATATTTATGATTAACGTATACGGAGAATATTCCAGCCTTTTGATTGGATTATTGATTATCTTTTTCTTATTCTATTCCAATCCCAAAAAGACAAAAGGTTTCTATATCAATTTAGCCGGTCTGATTATCGGTCAGATTGGCAGTTGTCTGCTATTATTAATAGGAAGCCAAAAATATGTATATAAGATTACGTCGAACCCGTTTATATTGGCATGTTTCTTTTTATACGCAACTACCTATATAGCGGTTTTAAATATTATTTTTTCCTATGTCTACTATCTCGTCTTCGGCGAAACCAAAGAATTTAAAAAACGCTCACGCTACAGTACGATTATTACCAGCGTCTTATATGCCGGAATCGGTTTTGGCTATTTCTTTTTCTACCGAGAACTTAACCAACCGTTTTTAAATGATGTGGAATTGTTTGAGCACTTTATTTCTTTCTGTTCTTCCACGGGACTCATTGCCTGTGTAATGATGTTTGCGGTAGTGGTATCCAATTACAAACGAGTACCGAAGATCGTATTGCTTAGCGGACAGATTTTCATCACCGCCATCGGCATTACTTTAGTGGTTCAGCTTTTGATCCCGAGAACCGTATTTATCGGGTTAACCTATATTTTGCCTTTCATGGCCTGCTACCTTTTATTCCACAGTAATCCCTACGACGAAGAAACCGGTATGCAGTCTGCCGATCCGTTAAACACCATCATTGCAAAGGCGATTAAAAAGAACAAAGACTTCGCCATTGTATATGTTATGGTTCCACAGCTTGAAAAAACAACGCTTTTGATTCAGGAGTCCACGATTCACCATATGCTTACGGATGTGGCACGTCGTACGGAACGCATTTGCCCTTCCAGTCACTGCTACCGAATCTCCGGAAGCACCTATGCGGCATTTGCTTTCTTGGATAAAAAGACCACTGCCATTGATTACTTTAACGAAGTGACAAATATCATTAACTCCCCTACGGGATACGGATATTTCCCCGCTTCCTACAAAGCCATCGGCATAGGCAGCCATCCGTTTTTGTCGAACTTGGATATTCTTCAACACTATTACACCTTTTTGTGCGATCGATTAAGTCCGACCATTGAAAACGAAGAAATTTTCTCCGGCACAAAAGAGATTACCGAATTTATGGAATACTACCGTATCCATTTGGCCATTGAAGACATCCGCGATAAACGTGATTTGGATGACATTCGTGTGTTGGCATACGCACAGCCCATTTATTCCGTAGAAAAAGAAGCCTTCTTAAGTGCAGAGGCTCTGATGCGACTTGAAATTGACGGAAAGATTTTAGGACCGGGACAGTTTATTCCGATTGCGGAAGCCAACAGCTGTATCCATCCGTTGACAAAGATTATTTTAAATAAGGTGTGTGAAGAGATTAAGCGCATTCAGGACGAATACGAATTTGAGTGTATTACAGTAAACTGCTCACCCATTGAATTGTCCATTAAGAAGATGACCGATGATTTAATCGAAATCATAGAGAAAAACGGTATCGATCCTTCCAAGGTTCGCTTAGAGGTTACCGAAAGCAGTATGTACGAAAACGCTGATGTAGTTGCTTCCAACATGCAAAGCATGAGCGACGAAGGCATCAGTTTTTACCTGGATGATTTCGGAACCGGTTATTCAAACTTCGACCGTTTGACTTCCGGTGACTTCCATACCATTAAGTTTGACAAAACCATTCTTTATAAAGCCATGGAAGACGAAAACACCGAAGAAATGATTCATGCCTTAATTCACATGTTGAAGGAGTCAAACATTTCTCCTTTGGTGGAAGGCGTGGAAACGGAAGAGCAAAAACAGTTCAGTATCAAGCACGGTTTTGATTACATCCAAGGATTTAATTACGCAAAGCCGGTACCTATTGATAAGCTTTCCGAATACTTTACAAAAAAGAAAAATTAATAAAAAACTCGGGCACGAGGGAGCACCTTTTGCCCGAGTTTTCTTTCGTTAAAATATGTTTCTTATATCTTCTTCCGAAGCCTCCAGAGAGCCTTGAATCATTACGGATTTTCCACCGCACTTTGCAGAGAATTTCTCTCGAAGATGCTTTCCGATCTCGTTGCAATCCTTTTCTTTGGAACCGATGATGAAATTATATCCGGTTTCGTTTTTATTAAAGATCCCACAGTATCCCGGATGGGATAAAGTCAGTTCATTAATCTGATAGCGAATCACATTTGTATCCACACCTTCCACAAAAAGAATGACATCGGAAGCATCTTTATCTACCGTTTTTACCTGCATTCGAAGCAGTTTTTTTTGTAAAGAAAAAATCTGCTGCTGCAACGTGCCGATGCTATCCTTTTGCTGCTGCACCGCTTCCACAATCTCTTCCTGTGGTTTGGAAGTTAGCTGTGAAATCAAAATGCAGCGATTTAAACAATCCCGATAATGAAAAAGCGCACGCATACCGCAAAGAATGGAAATACGAATTCCGCCCTTATAAGCAGCGGCATCCAATATTTTTAAAAGACCCACCTCTGTGGTGTTTTTTACGTGGGGCGCACAGCAGGCACAAATATCCACGTCTTCAATCTCTACAATTCGAATGGGACCGGATAATTCCTTTTTACTTCGATAGTTTAAGGCATCTAACTCTTCCTTGGAAGGATAGCCTGTTTTAATCTGCCTTCCTTCAAAAATGAAGCGATTGGCTTCCTCTTCGATTTCCAGCAAGTCCTCCGGAGAAATCGGACCGTTATAGTCCATGGTGACAATGGAATCGCTTAAATGAAAGCCCACGTTGTCATAGCCAAAGCGCTTGTAAACAATACCGGAAATAATATGCTCTCCCGTATGCTGCTGCATGTTGGAGAATCGATGGTTAAAATTCAACCTGCAGGAAACACCATCGCCTTTTGAAAACGGCACCTCCCCCTCCGCTTTTAGGGTATGCACAATCACATCATCCTTGATTTGTACATCCATAACTTCAAGGCCGTTTATGGTTCCTTTATCCGGCGTCTGTCCGCCTTCCTCGGGGAAAAACAGGGTTTGATCAAGCACCACATAATAGGTATCCCCTTTTGCCTTTTCACAGGAAAGAACTTTTGCGTCGCAGGTTGTTAAATATGCATCCTCATCATAGAGTTTTCTCGTCATTGGTTTTTCTATCCTTTTCTTGAATGTTGATTTCTCAAACATTATAATATATTTAAATGCGGTTTTACATAATTAGGGGGGACATTTATGACCGTTTATAATCTGGACTTTGACTTTGCTGCCTGTATGGTGGCACTGTTTACACTTATCTTAGTTATCATCAAAAAAGATTTAAAACGATTGGAAAACATGCTCTATGTTTTAATCGTTGCGGATAACCTATTCGCCTGCATTTTTGATGTCTACAGCGCCTATGCCATCATGAACACGACATGGGTTCCCAGAGCCTTAAACATGGGCCTTTCCTATGCGTATCTTACCTTCCACGCCTGCTTTGCACCCTTATTCTTCGGCTACGTCATGCTGGTGTCCGGAATTGTATTTTCAAAAAAATATCAGAATATCAACATCTTTATATCCGGAATCCCTTGGTTTATCAGTTTGATTGCCATCGCATTAAATCCGATTTTTCATTGGGTATTTTATTTGGATGAAAAAGGTGCCTACTTCCACGGCAAAGGTATCTATACCATGTATATTTCCGCCGCCATATATTTGATTGGCATCTTTTACATCATAATCCGATTTAAGAAAAACTTTTCAATTGCACAAAGATTTTGCTTGGCCGTTTTTTGGATTTTGGCACTGTCCACTCTCGTCTATCAATTCTTTAATCCGGGAGTATTAATGGAAATGCTGGGTCAAGCCATGGTATGTCTGGGCGTGGCCGTTACCATTACGGACGAGGAGGCCTTTTACGATCCCTCCACCCATGTATATAACCGGATTACCTTCCAGAACGATATGAACCGACTTTTAAAATCCGCTGCGGATTGTTCCGTTTGTTTTGTAAGAATCACAAACGGAGCCAAGGTCGCATCCTCCTTGGGCTTGGAACGTACGAACACGGAGCTTACCAAGGTTGCCGACTTTTTGCGACGCATTGCCAAACACAGAACCAGACAAAGCGTTTACGATTTAGGAAATTATAACTTTGCCATTCTCCATCGAAGTTCCGACAAAAAGGAAATAAATGAACTGTCTCTCATCTTAGAAGAGCGGTTTAAAAAAGAATGGGCCAGCGATAATTTCCGCATAATATTTGATGCTCAGATTATTGTAATCCACGTACCTACAGACTTTAACGACATGGATTCCATTATGGCCATCGGGGACCGGAACTATATCCACAGTCAGGAAACAAAGGTCTTTTCCGGAGAAGGTTTAAATCAGATTAAACGCTACCACAGCGTGGAACGTGCCGTATCCCGAGGACTTGAAAATCATAATTTCAAGGTATACTATCAACCCATTTGGGATGCCACCTCCAATAAAATCCACTCCTGCGAGGCACTGCTTCGTCTCTTTGACGACGAAATCGGATTTGTTTCTCCGGACGAATTTATTTTGGTAGCGGAAGAAAACGGATCCATCGTGGAAATCGGAGAATATGTCTTTGACGAAGTCTGCCGATTTATCGTGGAAAGTAATCTTTTGGAAAAAGAAATCGAATTTGTGGAAGTAAACCTTTCTACTGTACAGTGTTTGCAGAGTAACTTAATCGAGCAGTTAAGCAATACGTTGGAGAAATATAATCTTTCGCCTTCTGCTATCAACATCGAGATTACGGAAACCGCAGCAGTGGAAAACGAAGATGTTTTAAAAGATACCATGGATAAACTACACGAAATGGGATTCTCCGTTTCCATGGACGACTTCGGAACCGGCTACTCCAACTTAATGAGTATCTTTAATTTGAACTTTGAAATCATCAAAATCGATAAATCCATTCTTTGGAATGCGGATGATAACATCGCCGGCGATATCATTTTGGAAAACACGGTAAATACCATTAAGCAAATGGATCGACGCATTGTTTGCGAAGGTGTGGAATCTTTGGAACAAAAAGAAAAGCTTACCCGTATGGGCGTAGATTATTGCCAGGGCTATCTCTTCTCTCGCCCGGTCAAAGGCGAAGAATTTGTGGCATACGTAGATAAGTTTAATTTTAAAAAAGACTTGGCGGAAGCTAAATAAAACTTAAGGACAAAAATCATGAAACTACTACTGATCATTCTTCTGGTTTGCCTGATTATTGTTTTGGGCATCGGATACTTTTGTATGTATTACGTTTTGACACCGAAGGTACGCTCCATGGAGGACGGTGTCATCTTGGAAAAGAAGCTGGACAATTGGAAGGACTACGATACCTACGAGAAAGAAGAACTTAATGTAGCCTCCTTTGACGGTTACCTATTACACGGAACACTGATTCACAACCACGGGCCCAATGCAGATGAAAATAAATACTGCATCATTACCCACGGCTATACCTCCAATCGATACGGTTCCCTTCGTTATGTACCTACCTTTTATGATCTGGGTTATAACATCTATATTTATGACGACCGTCATCACGGTGCCAACAAACGATGTCATACCACCATGGGCTATTTGGAAAAGAAGGATTTAATCGCCGTAAAAGAAGAACTGCAAAACCGTTTCGGAAACGGCATCGAAATCGGCATCCACGGAGAAAGCTTAGGCTGTGCCATTAGTTTATCCGCCCTTGGTTTAACACAGGATTTTAAGTTTTGTGTGGCAGATTGCGGATACTCGGATTTGGAACTTTTACTTACGGAATTAATCGGCGGACAAATGCATTTACCAAAGTTTTTTGTAAAGATTGCATCTTTCTTTTGTAAGGTAACCCAAGGATTTTGGTTTTCTGATGTAAAACCTTATAAAGCTTTGGAAGAAAATCAAACGCCAATTCTATTTATTCACGGGGATGCAGATTCTTTTATTAATAAGAATCATTCCCAAATCAATTTCGACCACGCAAAAAGCTGCTACAAAGAATTACACTTCTTCCCCGGTGCAGACCATGCATGGAGTTGCATGTCGGATAAAGAAGGCTACGATAAATTGGTAAAAGAATTCGTTAAAAAAGTTCATTAAAAAAGACGCTCCAAAGTTTGGAGCGTCTTATAATTCTGTTTTTAAACCTCAAAAATCATATCACCGTAGGACGGCATTGGCCACATGGATTTGTCCACCAGCATTTCCAGCTTGTCCACCGGTTTACGAAGCGCTTCCATGGCAGGAAGGACTTTATCGCGATAGAAGAATGCTCGTTCGGTAATACCCGAAATCTTAATTCCTTCCGCTTCGAGATTCTCAAGAACCGTAAGTTTCTCCTTTGTATCCTTAAGGTAAGAAGATACCTCCGTAAGCATCTCAACCTGGGTGCTCACATCCGCATCCCCCGCAGCCTGTCGAACCTGATTCACGGAATCTGCAAGTACCGTGGTATATCGAATGGTGGCAGGAATAATCTGCTTTCTGATGATATCGATCATGGTCTTTGCTTCGATATTTCTCTTCTTTGCATAGATTTCATATTCAATCTCTGCACGGGACTCTAACTCTGTCTTTGTAAATACACCAAACTTTGCAAATAAGTCCACAGAAGATTCGGATAAAAGCGCAGGAATGGCATCCAACATATTATCCGCAACAGGAAGTCCGCGCTTCTTTGCTTCCGCTGCCCATTCGGTCGAATAGCCGTTTCCGTTAAATACGATGCGCTGATGTTCTTTGGCAAGACGTTTAATCAAATTATGCACTGCCAAATCAAAGTCTTCGGCTTTTTCAAGTTCATCACATGCATCGGAGAACGCTTCCGCCACGATGGTATTTAATACGATGTTCGGCTCACCCACAGAGTCCTCGCTACCAACGGTTCTAAACTCGAACTTGTTTCCCGTAAAAGCGAAAGGAGAAGTACGATTTCGATCGGTGGCATCCTTTAAGAAATCCGGTAAAGTGGTAACACCGGTCTCCAGTTTTTCACCCTTTAAGCTGTGGTCTGCGGAACCGGTACGAATAAGCTGATCCAAAACATCCTGAAGCTGCTCGCCCAAGTATACGGAAATAATTACAGGAGGAGCTTCATCTCCGCCCAAGCGGGAATCATTTCCCACATCCGCAGCAGACTCTCTGAGAAGTGCCGCATGCTTATCTACCGCTTTAAGTACACAGCAAAGCACCAATAAAAACTGAATGTTGTCATGAGGTGTTTTACCCGGTTCTAAAAGATTAATTCCGTCATCCGTAACCAAAGACCAGTTGTTATGCTTTCCGGAGCCGTTTACGCCGGCAAATGGCTTCTCGTGTAACAGGCACTGTAAGCCGTGACGATAAGCAACCTTTTTTAAGGTCTCCATAATCATCTGGTTATGATCAACCGCTACATTAGCCTCCTCATAAATGGGGGCCAACTCATGCTGTGCCGGAGCCACTTCGTTATGCTCCGTCTTTGAAGTAACACCCATCTTCCAAAGTTCGATGTTTACATCACGCATGAATGCGGCAATGCGCTCACGAATGGCACCGAAATAATGGTCGTCCATTTCCTGACCCTTCGGCGGCATTGCACCGATTAGAGTGCGTCCGGTATATACCAAATCCTTTCGTGCAAGAAAGTCTTTTCTGTCGATAATAAAATATTCCTGCTCCACACCTACGGAAGGCACTACCTTCTGAGATGTATTATTTCCGAACAAACGAAGTAGTCTTAAAGACTGCTTGTTAATGGCTTCCATAGAACGAAGAAGGGGCGTCTTTTGATCTAAAGCCTCTCCCGTATAAGAGCAGAATGCGGTGGGAATACAAAGGGTTGCACCGGAAGCATCCTGACGAACAAAAGCCGGAGATGTGGGATCCCAGGCCGTATATCCTCTGGCCTCAAAGGTGGCGCGAAGTCCTCCTGATGGGAAAGAAGATGCATCAGGCTCTCCCTTGATAAGTTCCTTTCCGGAAAAACTCATCAATACTTTTCCGTTCTTCTGAGGAGCCGTAATAAAGGAGTCATGTTTCTCGGCAGTTACGCCGGTTAAGGGCTGGAACCAATGGGTAAAATGGGTAGCACCCTTTTCGATTGCCCACTCCTTCATTTCATGAGCCACCACATCCGCGGTTTCCAAATCCAATTCTTTTCCCAGGCGAATGGTCTCTTTTAATTTCTGATAAGTTTTCTTCGGGAGCCGCTCCTGCATGGTAGCATCGTTAAATACGTTCTCTCCGAAAATATCTGCAACATTAAAATATTCCTTTTCCACAGATACTCATCCTTCCTTTTCTTTTTAAAAAAGGGATGCCCGAATATATTGGGGCACCCCTTGATGTTTTAAATCGATACTTTTTAGGCTTTGCCTACAGAACCGAATAATTCCATCTTTTCTTTTACTTTTGCTTTGATAGCTTCAGTACCAGGTGCAAGAAGTTTTCTAGGATCGAATCCCTTGCCCTGCTTATCCTTGCCGGCTTCAATGTACTTTCTGGTTTCCTCAGCAAATACCAACTGACATTCGGTGTTAACGTTAATCTTGGAAACACCAAGGTCGATTGCCTTCGCGATCATGTCATCCGGAATACCTGTACCACCGTGAAGAACAAGCGGCATAGAACCGGTCTTCTGCTGGATGGCATCCAAAGTTTCAAATGAAAGTCCTGCCCAGTTATCCGGATATACACCGTGGATATTTCCGATACCTGCTGCAAGCATATCTACGCCAAGGTCAGCTACCATCTTACACTCATCCGGATCAGCGCACTCACCTGCACCTACAACTCCGTCTTCCTCACCACCGATAGCACCAACTTCTGCCTCGATAGAGATTCCGTTCTTATGAGCAAGTTCAACCAACTCTTTGGTCTTTGCAACGTTCTCATCAATATTGTATGAAGAACCGTCAAACATAACGGAAGTAAATCCTGCTTCGATGCAAGCCTTTGTTCCGTCATAGGTACCATGGTCTAAGTGAAGAGCTACAGGAACCGTAATTCCCAAAGACTCATCCATAGCCTTAACCATAGCGGCAACGGTCTTAAAACCTGTCATATACTTTCCTGCGCCTTCGGATACACCTAAGATAACCGGTGATTTGCACTCCTCAGCGGTAAGTAAAATGGCCTTTGTCCATTCAAGGTTGTTGATGTTAAACTGACCAACAGCATAGTGTCCTGCTTTAGCTTTGTCTAACATTTCTTTTGCAGATACTAACATTAAGTTATCCTCCTTTATTCCCTTTATCAACACGGGTTTTCCCCGTAAGATTTCCGTCTTCAATTATATCTTAAAGTACGGTTTCATTCAACCATGATTTCCATGGCTTTCTGCATATTCTTAACGGTTACGGCCTCTGTGGCACCGCCGAATTCTCCGTCAAGAGTCCAAGGCACTTCTTCATTACAGGTAAACTTTATCTCTTTGGTACGGAAGGAATAAACAAGTTCCGTATCCTTGGATAATCCGGTTAAAAAGGCCAGGATCTCGTTTAGTTCAATGGGGTTCTTTGGTGTCTTAATCAAAGTCACCTCAAAAAGACCGTCGTTTAATTCGATATTCCCGGGAATAATTCCCTTAAATCCCCCTACGGACATGGTGTTTGTCACCATACCGTAAATAAATTCATCGTAAAAAATATTTCCGTCATGCTCCACCATCATACGAAATGAAGGAATATCCCAAAGCTGTTTCATGCCCTCCAAAATATATGCGGCATGTCCCAGCATGTTTTTTAAATTCTGATCCGTGGCATAGGATACTTCCGTAAACAGACCGAAGGCGGCCACATACACGAAATAATCGTTTCCGAATTTTCCCACGTCACACAAAAAAGAATGCTCACCACCGGCAATACGCGCGGCATTAAGCATTTCTTTGTCTATACCCAAAGAATTGCCGAAATCATTGGTGCTTCCTGCCGGTATATAACCGATGGGAAGATGGTGGCCGGACTTCATTACACCGGTAACCACTTCATCCAATGTACCATCACCACCGGAGCACACAATACGATCAAAGTTTTCTGCTTCCAAGCGACATTTTTCCACGGCATCCCCTTGGGACTGTGTCGGATAAATTGTAATTTCAAACCCTTCCTTAATCAGGACATCCAGGATATCGGACAAGTGCTGCTTAATTAGTCCCTTTCCGGAATGCGGGTTATAAATAAAAAGAAGTTTTTTATTCATATGCTTCTTACTTTGTCAGAAATTTCTCCATAGCTGTAATTGCTTTTGCTTCATCATCACCCTCTGCATCGATGGTCACGGTGCTTCCGGTAGATAACACAAGGCTCATCATACCCATGATGCTCTTTGCGTTTACACGCTTTGTATCCATCTCAAAATAGACACGGCTTTCAAACTGATTTGCCAATTGAACGAGGTGTGCAATTGGGGTTGCCTCCATGGCTGAGTCCATCTGAATGACAACATCTTTCTTCATGATTCTTCCTCCAACTTTTACGTGCGAATTGAATTTGCAATTTCCCCAATACGACGCAATCGGTGATTAACTCCGGACTTGCCCACAGGCGGATCCAAAAGGTTCCCCAAATCCTTTAGTCCCATATCCGGATGAGTCTTTCGAAGTACTGCAATCTCCTGTAAATTCGGTGGCAGAGACTTTAACCCTCGTGTCTCTTCTATCAAGCGAATATCTTCAAGTTGGCGCACCGAAGCCGATACGATTTTCCCTATGTTCGCCGTCTCGCAGTTTACTTGACGGTTAATGGAATTTCGCATCTCTTTCTCAATGCGAATGTTTTCAAAATTCAAGTAAGCAACGTTTGCCCCCATGAGCCCAATGAGTTCCTCAATCTGGTTTGACTCTTTCAAATACACAACCCATTGATTCTTTCGCTGCACAATCTTTGCATCCATTTCAAAAAAGCAGATAAGTCCCTGCAGCTGCTTCGCCGCAAAAGAAGTATCACATACAATTTCCAAATGGTATCCCTTCATGGGATCGCTGACGGATCCGGATGCCAAAAAAGCGCCTCGAATAAATGCCCGCTTACAACAAGACTGTTGGGTGATAAGCCCCTCTGACAAGAGTTCGTCTTCCCTCATTTTTAAGACGTCAAATAACTCCTTTGTCTCAGACTTTTTCAGGGTATCGTCACACCCACTTATAGTAATCGTTTTATTTAATAAAGTAAAGAACTTTCTTCTTAGGTCATCATTTTCGGTATATATGGAAAACTTCCCGTCATTTACCCTACCAACCATTGTGACAATTGCCGCCATTTCCGCGATCTGACAATGTCTGGCCTTGGGAAATTCGGGAAACAATTCCTTCTTCACATCCTGAGAAAAAGACATTTATTTTCCTCTCTTTCGGTCCTTATCGATGTCTCTGTGTTCGATACGAAGTCCAACACCCTCGTCCGTACCGGAAAGTTTTTCAAAGATCTTATTTGCCACGGTAACGGAACGATGTTTTCCGCCGGTACATCCCACAGCAATCACCAGCTGAGTTTTTCCTTCCTCGATATAGCGAGGAATCAAAAAGGCGATTAAGTCGTTTAACTTTTTTAAAAACTCTTGGGCATCCCCATTGTTTAAAACATAATTTTGAATGGGTGCATCATTTCCCGTCATAGGGCGAAGATCCTTTTCATAGTATGGATTCGGCAAGAATCGAACGTCAAACACCAAGTCCGCATCCTGAGGAATACCGTACTTATATCCGAAGGACATCACCGTTACAAATAGATTTTGAAACTTCTCGTTTCCCAGAAAAATCTTTCGAAGTTCACTCTTTAAATCCTTGGTCAAAAGATGAGTGGTATCCAAAACGTAGTCGGCACGCTCTTTTAAAAATGCCATGTAACCCCGTTCCATGTGAATACCTTCGTAGAGGCTCTCAGCTCTGGCCAATGGATGATTTCGTCTGGTCTCCTTATATCTGGCAATTAAAACGTCGTCGTCCGCTTCCAAGAAAACAATGGTCACTTCTTTTTTGTCTTTTGCCAAATCGTTTAAAGTCTCTTCAATGGTGGCGATTGCTTCTCCGGATCGAATATCGATACCCACCGCCACTTTGTCCGATTCCTTTTCGTTTTTCCAAGCAAGTTCCGC
>ODAI012559234.1_pt1 | contig 12927 bp, 6 predicted proteins | sample 1539321 | NCBI WGS metagenome assembly ODAI01 (sample SAMN02144231, study PRJEB22623) | gut metagenome | biome: sheep rumen | host: Ovis aries | place: New Zealand | reverse complement strand
TGTACTCATTCTTGAGGATGCTCTTGACGACTTCAAGCTGCATGTCGCCGATACCGTAGATCAGAGTCTGGCGGTTCTCGGAGTCGTTGACCATCTTGAAGGTCAGGTCCTCAGAGGAGATCTTGGTCATGGCCTGGGCGATCTTGTCGATATCGTTCTTATTCTTGGCATTGTAGCGGACATAGGTATAAGGTGTGGAGATATCCATCGGAGGATAGACGATCTGCTGAGCCTTTGTGGACAGGGTGTCGCCGGTCTTGGCGTCGCCGAGTTTTGCGAGGGCGCAGATATCGCCGGCGTGGATCTCACCGATCTCGCTGGTCTTATTGCCCATCATGATATAGAGCTTGCCGATCCTGAGTTCGGACTCCATACCGGAATCATAGACAGTCTCATCAGTCTTGAAGGTACCGGAGCAGACCTTGATCAGGCTGTAACGGCCGATGAAAGGATCCACGATGGTCTTGAAGATGAACGCAGACTTGGGCTGTGCGTCGTCAAACTTGGCAACGAATTCCTCACCGCTCTTCATATCTTTGCCGGTCATGGTGCGGCCTGCGGGGTTGGGCATATAGCGGACGATATCATCGAGAACATTCTCAATACCGCTGCACTGTGTGGAAATACCGCACTCTACAGGAACAACAGAGCCGTCCAGAATGTTGGCTCTGACTGCTTCGCCGACTTCCTCTACTGTAAAGGTATCGCCGCCGAAATAACGCTCCATGAACTCTTCGTTGGTCTCAGCCACAGTCTCCATCAGAGTCTCGTGATACTGCTCAAGCGCATCCTGGCAGTCCGCGGGAACATCACAGGCAGTGGATTTCTTGCCGTCCCACTTGTACCCCTTCTCTTCGATGACGCTGACACAGCCGGTGGTCTTGTCGCCTTCGTGAATAGCGAAATGGAAAGGCACGATCCTGGGACCGTACAGCTCGGTGAGAGCTTCGATGGTACGGCCGTAGTTGGTGTCATTCAGATCCATGTCGGAGACATAGATCATTCTGGGCAGGTTATATTTGTCGCAGAGTTCCCATGCGCGCTCGGCACCGACTTCGACGCCGGCCTTGCCGGAAACAACGATGATAGCGGCGTCAGCTACACTGATTGCCTCTTCCACTTCACCGACGAAATCGAAATATCCGGGTGTATCCAGAATGTTGATCTTGCAGTTTTTCCATTCTACGGGAATCAAGGACGTCTTGATTGAAAAACCTCTCTTCTGCTCCTCTTTTGTGAAATCGGAGATGGAGTTTCCATCCTCGACCTTTCCCATTCTGGATGTGACGCCTGTCAGATGGCACATTGCCTCTGCCAGAGTCGTCTTACCTGCCCCGCCGTGACCGAGCAGAACGACATTTCTGATTTTATCAGTTGTGTAAACTTTCATTGCTGACCTCCACTACATATTATTCTTTCATTATTTTTATCAAAAAAGCGCACTAAAATAATGCCTTTCGACAAAAATCCTTGTCTATTTTACTAAATATAAATGTCTATTACAAGTGCTTCTTGTAAATAAGTTATTCTGCACTCCCGCACTTCTGCGGTCATCTGCGCAGCTTCACAGCCCCTTTACATCGAAATCAGGCCGAAGACGTTTGCCAGGGAACTCACAAGAATGATAACGACAAAGACCGGGCAGATGAACCTGATCATGAACTCGAAGATTCCTTTTCTGCGGAAGGAGTGTCCGTCCTGAAGCACTTCCTCCACCGCGGCTGCGACAGTCATGCGGCGGGTGACGAAGAGGCAGATGCACAGCGCGGCAATGGGCATCATGACTGAATTTGTCAGGAAATCGAAGAAGTCCAGGAACTGCATGCCGATAATTCTGACATCGGCGAGAGGACCGAAGCCAAGGCAGGACAGAGTTCCGAGCAGGAACATCTCAGCGCCGATCATGATCGTGCACAGTGTACGATTCCAGTGGAACTCGTCGGCAAAGGTGGCCACTGCACTCTCTGTCAGGGCGATGGCGCTTGTGAGAGCCGCAAAAAGGACCAGCGCAAAGAAAGCAACACCGACGCCAGAGCCGAATCCCATGCTGGCAAAGATCTTGGGCATGGTGACGAACATCAGGGAAGGACCTGCGCTCAGCGCCTCGGGATCCCCGCCTGAAAACGCAAAAACTGCAGGAATGATCATCAGGCCCGCCAGCATGGCAATACCGGTGTCAAAAATCTCGACCTGCACTGTGGAATCCTCAATGCTGACGTCTTTTTTCATATAAGAACCGAAAGTGATCAGAATACCCATGGCGATGGAAAGGGAGTAAAACATCTGTCCCATCGCGGAGATCACCGTCATCCAGGAAAAATGATGGATGTTGGGGATCAGGAAGTATTTTACACCTTCCAGAGCACCCGGCCGGGTCATGGAATAGATACTGATCAGGACCGCGAGGACAATAAGGATCGGCATCATAAAGCGTGAGACACGCTCGATTCCGTTCTCAACACCCAGCAGTATGACCACAAGGATCATCGCCACGAAGACAATGAACCATATTTCCGGCTCATAATTACCGGAAATAAAAACTCCAAAATACTCATCTGACGCTAAGCCCTGGACATTTCCGCGTATATATTCGAACAGATACTTGCAGACCCATCCGCCGATGACCGAATAATAAGGGCAGATCAGCATGGGGATAATGGCATTGATCCATCCGCCGAATTTTGTCGCCCCTGTTTTTCCATAAGAGTTGAAAGCTCCGACAGGGCTTTTGCCCGTTGCGCGTCCGATCACGGTCTCCGCTATGATCATTGTATAGCCGAAAGTCACTGCCAGCAGGATGTAGACCAGCAGGAAGATCCCGCCGCCGTACTTTGCAGCCAGATACGGAAAACGCCAGATATTTCCCAGTCCGACAGAAGCACCGGCCGCAGAAAGAACATATCCGATTTTCCCCGAAAATCCTTTACGTTGTGTATCATTGGTGTCCATGATGAAATGATCCCCCTTTCATGCGCAAAAAGTGTTATATAGTCTGAGAACATAATTGAATTGCGCAGTAAATAACAGGATAACATAAACAAAAGATATTGTCATGTTTTTTCTCATTTCTTCGCGGTCGTTCTTCATAACACGGCAGTGTCATAAAAAACAGCAGACGCCGGTCTGTGCAAAAACCGGTGTCTGCTGTTTTTGTTTCCTGTCAATTGAAGTTACCCTGATCTAGTTACGCTGATCTATTGAAGTTATCCTGATCTATTGAAGCTATCCTGAGGTCCGGCTCAGGTCTTCTTCAGATCCATATCCGCTTTGTTCATGCAAGGAAGGGATTGGAGGGCTTGAAGAGGAATTTCTCGGACAGATCCGAGAGCTTACCCGCTCCGCACATCTTCATGGTGTCGACAAGCTCCGCGCCGATCTTTGCGGTATAGACAGCCACGCCTTCCGCGCCGCCGCCGTAAACGGCAGTGACATAGGGACGGGCAATGAGCACGCCGTCCGCGCCGAGACAGAGGGCCTTGAAGACATCGGTTCCGGTGCGGATACCGCCGTCTACAAATATCTTCATCTGTCCGCCGACCGCCTGGGCGATCTCATAGAGAACCTCTGCGGTTGCAGGACACTGATCGAGAACGCGTCCGCCGTGGTTGGAGACAACGATTCCGGCAGCTCCGGCCTTGAGCGCTTTCTTTGCCGCGTCAACTGTCATGATGCCCTTGACGATAAAAGGCTTTCCTGCCGCAGTGATGACACTGGCAAGTTCATCCACAGTCTTGCTGCCGGCCGGCGGCTGCAGATTCTGCAGGAAAGGCAGACCTGCTGCGTCAATATCCATGGCTACTGCAAAACATCCCGAGGATTTCACCAGGGCGAATTTTTCCCTGAGCGTGTTGACATCCCAGGGCTTGACAGTAGGAATTCCAAAGCCTTCTTTCGCTTTGATCGCGGCGCAGGCGGCCTCCATGACAGCGGGATTTGTGCCGTCGCCTGTAAAGGCAGCGATCCCTGCATCCGCGCAGGCGGAAACCAGTATGTCATTGTAGGCAACGTCGTCAAGGGAATCACCGTAGTGAAGCTTGACTGCTCCTACAGGACCTGCGAAGAAAGGATATTTCATAGTGTGTCCGAAGAAATCCAGCGTGGTATCAGGAGTGACATTTTCGCTGATCGTGTCCATGTTGATGCGGATTCTCTTCCAGGCGTCATAGTTGCGGATGGCTGTATCGCCGACGCCCTTTGCGCCGGGGCCGGGCATCTGTGCGCCGCAGGCTTTTCCGTTGCAGACAGGACATGCCTTGCAGTAAGGGCCGATACATGTGCGGGCATTTGTGATGATATCCTGATAGGTCATGTCTTTTCTCCTCCTTTTGCAGCAGCTGCCGTCTGCTATTGCCTCTTCAGGCTTTGCAGGACAGCAGCTGCTTTCATCCGATGTTGACTTAATGAACTGATTCTGATCAAAGATCAGTTTCTAAACAATGTCCCGAACAGGCCGCGTCCCAGACTTGCGCCCAGGTTGCCTCCCAGGGTCTTGCCGAATCTTCCGAAGTTTCCGCCCAGAGCCTTGCCGGCCTCTCGACCGACAGTGCCTGCCACTGTGTTTCCGACCTGTTTGGCGGCGCGCTTTTTTTCATTTTCGGCCCTCAGGGCTTCTCTTGCAGCAGCTGCCTCCGCCTTCTTCTGCTCTCTCTCCTGCTCTTTCGCAGCGAGGGCATCCGCTTTTGCCTGTTCGGCTGCCTGAGCCTCTTCGATCCCTCTTCGCTGCAGGAATTCATAGGCAGAGTCGGGATCATATGCCTGGGAATATTTGGTATAGAGCATACTGCTCTTGATGCTCTGGTCTCTCTCGACGTCCGTGATGGCACCCATCCGGCTCTGAGGTGGCAGGACATAGGCTTTCTCAACGATTGACGGAATTCCGCCCTCATCGAGGAAGGAAATCAGAGCTTCGCCGGTACCCAGTGCCTGCAGCGTATCCTCGGTATTGAAGGCGGGGTTTTCGCGGAAGGACTGTGCAGCCGCGCGGACAGACTTCTGATCCTTGGGCGTATAGGCGCGCAGGGCATGCTGTACCCGGTTGCCCAGCTGGGCAAGGACGGCGTCTGGAATATCACCGGGGACCTGTGTACAGAAATAGACTCCCACTCCCTTGGAACGGATCAGTTTTACAACCTGCTCGATCTTCTCAAGAAGAATTTTGGAGGCATCCTTGAAAAGAAGATGGGCCTCGTCAAAGAAAAAGACCATCTTGGGCTTGTCGAGATCGCCCACCTCGGGCATCATCTCAAACAATTCGGAGAGCAGCCACAGGAGGAAGGTCGCATAGAGGCGGCCGTTGGTAAACAGACTCTGGGAATCCAGTATATTGATCATGCCCTTTCCGCCCATTCCTGCCTGCATCCAGTCGGCGATATTCAGCGCGGTCTCGCCGAAGAACTGATCGCCGCCTTCGCCTTCGAGTGCCACAAGAGCCCGGAGAATCGCCCCGATCGAGGCACTGCTCATGCGCCCGTACTGCTCGGTGTACTCCCTGGAATGGCTCTGTACATAATTGAGCATGGATTTGAGGTCCTTGATATCAACGAGCAGGAGTTCCTCATCATCGGCGATCCTGTACACAATGCTCAGGATGTCGGTCTGCAGGTCATTGAGCTGCAGGATCCTGGCCATGAGAAGAGGTCCCATCTCAGTCACTGTCGTTCTGAGCGGGATACCGTTTCTGCCGTAAATATCCCAGAGAGTCACGGGATATCCCTGGTAGGAAAAGCCGGCGCCGGCAAGTCCGAAACGCGCGATCCTCTCCTGCATATTTTCAGAATCCGTGCCTGCAGCCAGAATACCGGCAAGGTCTCCCTTTACATCGGCCATAAACACCGGAACGCCCAGATCACTGAAGGCTTCCGCAAGAACACGCGCTGTCACGGTCTTGCCCGTACCGGTAGCGCCGGCAATCAGACCGTGACGGTTCGCCATGCGCGGCAAAAGATAAATGTGGTCTCCTGCGTCATTGTTGGCCACCCAGATTTTTCCATCTTGCAGCATTGCTCCACCTCCTGATTCATAGTGCTTTTGCGGGCGGTCTTATCCCTCAATCCGGTCCGGACCGCCTCCTGCTGTGTTTTCCCGGTCAGTCATAAAACAGAATAAAACTGTCAGAATGACAGTCCGGGAAAATCTGTTCCCTTTAAATAAAAGTCCGGAAGGGGTATATAACCCATATCTCCGACACGGCCGTCTTTGACCCAGCGCACACCGTATCCGTCCATGTACTGCCACTGTCCGTCCAGATACTGCCAGCCTGTGACAGGTTTTCCGCAGTCAAAATAAAACCACAGTCCAGCCTCTTCGTACCATCCCCTATACAGACAGAACTTGATCGTGTTATAGATCTCACGGTTTGTCGCCCCGTCAAAGTGGATGCCGTCCGGTGACCCGAAGGAATTACGGATCCTGTTATAAATATCTATATAGTACACATCCTGCAGATTATCCTGCATATAGGTATTGAAGCTCTCGATCCTTGCATTCTTTGCGTTGGGGCTCCGCCTGTCATCCACAGGTCCCACAGAGACAAAGAATGTGCGTGCTCCCAGTTCTTTCCACTCTGCCGCCTTCATGTTAATGTGGTTGGCGTAGCTGGACACATTTCCCAGGTCATTGACACCCATCAGGATCACAACATCCGTGTTCTGATCGATCAGGTGCTCCACTTTGGGAATACCGGTGTTGGCCATCCAGCTGTATCCCATGCTGACTTCGGCAGACCAGTATTCCTCAGAGGCTCCGCCGAACTGCATCTCGATTCCAACAGTGCGCGAGTCACCGATAAAGATCGTCCTCCGCAGGCCGGAGTGAGCTGACCCGCCGTCTGTATCTGCGGATCTGTCATCCGTATAGAAGCGGAAGGGGACAAAACTGCTTTTCGATTCTTTCCCGGCTTCTCTGCCGCCCGCTTTTTCCTCCTCCGGAGCATCGGCATCAGGATTTCCGGCATCAGCCTCAGTTTCCGATTCGACGAAATCCGATTCGACAGAGTCATTCCCGAAAGCGGCCGCATCCTCTGGATCGGACATAGAGGCAGGATCTGCCTCTTGCGGGGTCTGAGCATTCTCTTCAGCTGCTTCAGATTTCTCCTCTATAGCGGATCCCTGAATATAGCTGTCAAAAAACCAGGGCTGGGGATCGATTCCGACCGGAACCGGCAGTCTTCCGGGAAAGTCAGTCACAAAAATATCCGGATCCGTATCATAGACAAAAGGCGCCGGCAGAAGGTATTTGAAAGTCTTTGGATGAACCGTCTTTCTTCGTATGACGGTATCCTTCTCCCCGGAAGAATGGTCATCGGCAAAGTCCTCTTTTCCGGGTGAGGAATGATCATCATCCGCAAAATAACTTCCGGGTATTGTGACAAAAGGCCGGCCCGGATCAGTCTTTCTGCCATCCCTGACAGGGACATCGGGAGTAAACACGGTAGGAACGGAATCCTTGGACAAATCAGTCAGTACATGGGCGCTCCCGCCGCTGTAAGCACCTCCCTGCAGGGAGGAAACCAGATTCCTGCCTGTTGAAGTCCCGGCTGTCTGTGCAAGGGTATGAAATGTATCCAGGACCTGTTCCCGCCCCTGATCAAGAGCTTTTTCCGCCTTTTCAGCCGCCGCTTTCCGGATTGCATTCGCCCGCGCTGAATATTTGGAAAGATCAGCCGCCGGGGGTGTTTCTCCTGCATACCAGCTGACTGCGTCCGATGTGCTCTCCTGAAAATAGGGCAGAAGGGCGTCGGGAATTTCGGGGTGCCGTTTTTCGGGGACATCCGGAAAATCATCCGGGTCCAGCCCCCAGCGTTCCAGGACCTCCTCTTCGTCCCAATAGGAAACCGGACGGTATACATAATGATCGCCGCTATCCTGAGGTTCCGTTTCCTCATCCGTGTCATGATCTCCCCAGGAGGATATCCTGATATCCGGTGCAGAAGATCGCAAAGCAGCTGCATCCGGATCAAAAACGGAGGATATCATGGATGCAGATGCTTCCGGATCAAGAGCAGATGAGACCGCTGACGCAGCTGCATCCCGGCCGGCTGCGGAGGATATCATCGACGCCGATGCCTGTCCCCCCGCATTTGCCGCGAGCAGGGCACCGGCAAGCCCAGCGGCTGCAATCCTGCAGCTTCCCCGCGCGGAGCATATTCTTTCTTTTTTTACCGGGTCACACATTATATATTTATTATCAGCACAGTCCATGCATGTCTGCTCCATGGACGGCACCCGGACCGTCTCCTTTTCGGACGTGTCCTCTCTTCCTGTCATTTGAAAATTATGCAAAGAAATATCCTATCTGAATCGAATAACACTCTGTCAAAAATATCAGTCGTAATATCCGTCCCTGGAATGTATTTCATTGTGCTGCCTCTACAGTACAGTCATAGATTCTGTGATCGATTCCCTCCCAGAGGAATCCGTACTTTTTCCTGCACAATTCATCGAGCTCGGTATCCGTTTTCACCAGAACATATCTGCTGCTGAACCCGTCGTTTTTGATGCACTGCTTCATATATTTTTCAGAACAGAAATTCAGGGAGAGGTAATCGGGCAGAACAAAGGACAGCTGAACTTTATCGTCCTCTGTAATCTTCGCGACCGTATTATTCCAATAGGGATCCAGCGAATCGGGTGTCTCAAAGACCCCGTTTTCCGGCACCTGATACATGGGCATCAGTGCCTTGAGATCCTCCTTGTATTCGGAGAGCTGTTCATCTGAGATACTGGCCTCATTGACCTGGGGAAGCGCAAAACCTGCCGGATTTGTGAACACATAGAAGCCGACACAGGCAATAATGGCAGCCGCATTGACCCAGGGCAGGATCGATCCGAACTCGATCAGGAACAGAGAGTAGGCGATCGTGATGGCCAGAAGCATTCTGTGAAGCTGATAGGCCTTGTAGAGCAGGATGGTCGCCTCGTAGATCATGCCTCCTGACAGGAGCAGCAAAAAGAGAACGCCTGCAGTGCCGTTTTTTCTGCGTTTGATCAGCGCTGCTATAAATTCCACGAAAAGGAGCACCCACTCAAAATAGAACAGGAAAGCGACGCCGCCCGCCCAGCGGTGTTCTCTGATCAGCCCGATCGCGGAACGGACACTGTCCTTATTTGTCTGCAGCAGCCCGGCGATAATGTCGCTGATCCGGCCTCCGCGGACGATCTGCGCCAGCTTCATAGCAGGAGCAAGTTCAAAATATTCAGCAATATAACTCATGGTGAAATACATGAGCAGAACTGTTCCCGCCATAGCTGCAATGATCAGAAGAGAGCCCAGAAAGCGAGGGAATTCTCCGATCTTCTGGTTGCGGAAGATCAGCAGATAGAGAGGAATCAGGAACATCGCGGCAAAATAGGGGCGCATAACACCGAAGGCAAAGGTAAGCGCCGTCATTGCAAGCAGGGCAAGCATCTTTTTGAGGCCGGAGGCATCCGTGCTTTTCAGATACCAGATCACCAGTCCCATAAAGACAACGATATAGAAATGATAACTTGCCTCCGCCATGCCGGACCAGGTATATCTGGCCGCGATCAGCTGGGTGAGGAAAAACAGCGCAGTCAATAAAGCCTGTTTCCTCTCCGGGCGCACAAGGGCGACAAACAGGATGTTTGCCAAAACTGCCATGGCGATGTTGCAGAAATAGATATAGTTGTGCGACGTGCATCCGGTGACAAACGAGACCAGAAAGTAGGGAATATAGGTGAATACGTTGTAGGGACCGAAGGGCACATTTCCGGAGGTGATCTCATTAAAGCCTGTCATACCCTGCGGCACGCCGTAATAATGCATAATACGGACCACCCTGTAATATCCGACCTCGTCGTTCCAGGATGTATTCCAGGCGTCCAGGCGCAGAGGATTCGTGCCGGAAACAAGTCCGATCAGCCATCCCGCTATGACCGGCGCCAATATGATCAGAATCCACAGCAGGATACTCCTGCTCTTTTTCTTTTCTGTAGTAGTCTCCATAAAACGTTCCTTTTCTATTATGACGGCCGGCAGACAGCCGCAAAACACGTGGCCTGGGCCGCACATATAACATCATCAGTAAAAACCATAGTCTGCCTTATTATAGCATGTGAATGGCACAATGTAAAAAGAGACTTATTTCCCCCGATTTATCCGAATTATCTGATTTATCCTGACTGAACATATCTCACAAAGTCCGCACATAGTCAGATATGTACCTTTCACGCTCCCATTTGCAATAATAAAAACACTTGCATTCTTTCACAGGACGTTATATTATTAGCGAAGTCTAACTAACTTCTATTGAAAGATACTTTCACTGCAAGGAGATTCTCAAATGGCTTTGGAAACAAATAAGGAATCAATAATTCCTGACACTTCTTCGGCAACGACTGTTTCATCCGGTCCGGAAATCACGCTCCGGGAGGCTGTCATCGGCAGGCCGGCCATCATCACAAAGGTGGGCGGAGAAGGCGCGCTGCGCCAGCATTTTCTGGATATGGGAGTCATACCCGGTTCCGAGGTCACTGTCGTGCAGCTGGCCCCCATGGGCGATCCCATGGAACTTCGTATTCACGGATATGAACTCACTATCCGTGTCGCGGACGCTGAAAAGATCAGGGTCGTGCACAGGGGATCATCATCCGATCCCGCCTTCCAAGAAGCGGCACCGGGTTTCAAAAGTCTCATTTCGCTGGCGCGGTCAGCCTATGAAAACGCATCCCACGCGCCAAAACACGATCTGGACCCCAAAAGCCTTGCAAATAAGTTCTTTCACAAGCATGAGCACCCCGGTCTTGGTGAAAAGGGCCGTTTTCACAAGCCCGGAGACGGCGACCCTCTCCCTGACGATACGCTTCTGACCTTTGCCCTGGTCGGTAATCAGAACTGCGGCAAGACCACTCTCTTCAATCAGCTCACAGGATCCAATCAGCATGTCGGCAACTTCCCCGGTGTCACTGTCAGCCGCAAGGACGGCGCGATCCGGCATCACCCCAACACCCTGGTCACGGACCTGCCCGGCATCTACTCCATGTCCCCCTATAGCAGCGAAGAACTGATCTCCCGCAACTATGTGCTGGAGGAAAAACCCAGGGCCATCATCAACATTATCGATGCCACCAACATCGAAAGAAATATGTATCTCACGATCCAGCTTCTGGAGATGAATATCCCCATGGTCGTAGCCCTCAACATGATGGATGAGGTCCGGGGCAACGGAGGAACCATCGACATCAATGCGCTGGAGTCTCTCCTGGGCGTCCCTGTGATCCCGATCTCCGCCGCCAGGGGAGAAGGAATCGAAGAACTGATCGAGCATGCCATCCATGTTGCCCACTATCAGGAGAAACCTCTCCGGCAGGATTTCTGCGATGAAAACGACCACGGCGGTGCCGTACACCGCTGTCTTCACGCCGTCGCTCATCTCATAGAAGACCATGCCGCACGCGCGGATCTGCCCGTACGCTTCACATCCTCCAAGCTCATTGAAGGAGACGAACAGCTTCTGGAAAAACTGGAACTGGACCAGAATGAAAAAGAACTGCTCCGGCACATCATTGTGCAGATGGAAAATGAGCGCGGAATGGACAGGAGTGCCGCCATCGCCGATATGCGCTACGCCTTTATTTTCAAGATATGCGGAGAGACCGTCAAACGGGTCCGCGAGAGCAAAGAACATCTGCGCAGCCGCAGGCTGGACAAGGTCCTGACCGGAAAATACACTGCCATCCCCGTCTTCATCCTGATCATGGCTCTGGTCTTCTATCTTACTTTTAACGTGATCGGGGCCTTTTTCCAGGGTATCCTGGAAAAAGGAATAGAAAACCTGACCGTCGTGGTCGACAACCTGCTCACCGCAGCCGGAGTCAACCATGTCATACACAGCCTGATCGTGGAAGGAATTTTCGCAGGTGTCGGCAGCGTCCTCAGTTTTGTGCCGATCATCGTGGTCATGTTCCTCTTTCTCTCCCTTCTGGAGGACAGCGGATACATTGCCAGAGTCGCCTTTGTCATGGATCACCTGCTCCGGCGATTAGGTCTTTCCGGGCGCAGCATAGTCCCCATGCTGATCGGCTTCGGCTGCAGCGTACCTGCCGTCATGGCAACACGCACCCTGCCCAGCGAACGCGACCGCCGCATGACGATTCTGCTGACCCCCTTCATGAGCTGCACCGCAAAAATCCCGATCTATGCATTTTTCGTCAATGCATTCTTCCCCGGACGGGGAGGCCTGATCATGACAGGACTCTATTTACTGGGAATCCTGGTCGGCATCCTGGTCGCCCTGTTATACAAAAACACCCTGTTCCGCGGCGAGGCAGTCCCCTTTGTCATGGAACTTCCCAACTACCGTCTTCCCGGCATCCGCAATACACTGCAGCTTCTGTGGGAAAAGGCAAAGGATTTTCTGACGCGGGCCTTCACAGTCATACTGATCGCCACGATCGTGGTCTGGTTCCTGCAGAATTTCAACCTTCACCTCAATATGGTGGAGGATTCGGCGGATAGTATCCTGGCCAGGGTCTCCGGCCTCCTTGTCCCGCTCTTCTCCCCCATCGGCCTCGGGGACTGGCGCATCTGCACTTCCCTGATCAGCGGATTCATGGCCAAGGAGAGTGTTGTCTCCACTCTGGAGATTCTCTATGTGGGCGGTGTTACCGCCTCAATGACCTCTCTGACTGCGGCGAGCCTGCTCGTATTCTCGCTCCTTTACACGCCCTGTGTAGCAGCTGTTGCATCGGTCCGACGTGAACTCGGCACAAAATGGGCAGCCGCCCTGATCCTGTGGCAATGTGCCATTGCCTGGATCGCCGCCCTCCTTGTACGCTTAATAGGTTTAATGTTATGATGTTGAGGTCAAAAGGTGGTTAAGGGAACACCGTCTCGTCAAGTTGCACAAACGCCTTGGGCACGCTCTCGCTCTACCCTCGCTGGCAGCGGTACTAAGGCCGCTAAAAATCA